>Ga0265293_10001287_pt1 | contig 55109 bp, 79 predicted proteins | sample Munlanlewell138R_FD_192505 | JGI IMG/M metagenome (GOLD analysis project Ga0265293, IMG submission 192505) | Leachate microbial communities from a municipal landfill in Southern Ontario, Canada - Leachate well 138R | ecosystem: Engineered > Solid waste > Landfill > Unclassified | place: Canada... | reverse complement strand
GCATCGTAAGCCGCTTGTGTCAGGTGACTGATGGCAGTAAGTCCGCTGGTCTCAATCCCCGGATCGCCCTTGTCGCCCTTCTCACCCTTCGCCCCGGCGTTGCCTTGCGCGCCACGCGGGCCTTCGTCGCCCTGATCGCCCTTCGGGCCAGGGTCCCCCGGATCGCCCTTGTCGCCCTTCTCACCGCGCGGACCCTGCTGGCCTTCCGGACCTTCCGGGCCTTGAACACCGGTGAACTGGCCGAAATCGCGCCATTCATCGGCGACACTATCGTACCGGATGATATGGAGCGACATGTCGCCCGCGATGCCAGCAGGGGTATTCTGGTCCACGCGCTGGTCGCCGGACGGATCGACAACGTAAACGTAATCGATTGCCGCTGTCTCGACTGCCGTGACCTTGGCCTCATCCAAGACGCCATACCCGTCCGGGATCAGGCCGGAACCCTGCGGACCGCGAACTCCCTGCGCTCCGGGATCGCCTTGATCTCCCTTGTCGCCCTTATCCCCTTTGTCGCCCTTGTCACCTTTCGGGCCTTGCTGTCCCTGCGGCCCTTCCGGACCCTCGGGTCCCTCCGGTACGAGTCCGGCAAACTCACCCAGCGTGACACGCCGCGAGTTGCCACTTTGCACGACATGGAACTGCTCGTCGCCGGTGAGCGCACCGGCTTCCGTGAGGGCGGGGATTTCCTTGGGCGTGCTCATGTCCTTGCGTCTCCCGAAAGTGCGATATAACCGATTTCGCCGGAAAGCCCCTCAACATCCGGCATCTGATCACCCGACAGGTTCACAGCAAACGGCATGAATGCCTGCTCGAGCACCATATGGACGATATACGTCTCGCCATCCTGGAACGGGTTGCTACCAACGCTCCATTGGAACTCGAAATAGTTAGTTTCTGTGTAAATGCTGGCGTTCGAAGCCAGCAGCTCGCCGATGCCGGGAACTGTGAACCGCGCGCTAAGCAGCTGCGGCAAGAAACCAATGCCTGTAAAGCCGATCTTTTGGGTGTGAGGCGGATCAACGCTATTGAGGCAGATTAACGCTGGAGTATCTTCGAAATTCGAAATCAGAGTACCGAGGTCATGAAAAACATAACCTGTTGTATTGCCCGATGCCCCGGCAACGAACTCAAGATCCTGGCCCGGATCAGGGTCAGGACCGGGGCCTATTTCGCCCGCCGAGGTAAGCGAGAAGTCGCCCAAACCCCTTGAGAGGCGAAACGTGCTCATGCGCGCCAACCTCGGACACGCACCGAGCCGTCACCGAGACACCGAACATAGGCGGTATCGCCTTCCATCTCGATGGAGAAGGATCGGTCCGACCGGGCCTGGATGACGAGGAACTGGTCCGTATCAGCCGCCGGTGCGCCCGAACCGATGTAAAGCGCCACCGAGGAGGAACCCAGCACCTGGATACCGAACGGCCCGGAGGCGATTTCCATCCAGTCGGAATCTACTGCAATCGAGAAGGTTTCCATCATTCGGCCTCCGGATCGGCGGGAACATTTTCCGGATCATTCTCGTCATCCGGATTGTTGAGATTGCCCAAGGCGTCGATTTCATCGTCTTCTTCGACAGCCTCTTGAGCTTCCTTGCGCAACCTATCACGTTCCCTTTCGACCGTAAAGTCATCCCCAAGACGGCCGCGGCGGGAAGCTTCTTCCCACAAGGTCTCCTGGCTGAGATCACCGTCTTTACGCATGCTGAGCAGATCGGTAAATCCGTCATCTTCACCAATACCGGACTCGAAATCGGTGAAAACACCGACAGTCGGCTCCTGTGCTTCACTCAACCACAGGGCGGTGATGACGAACGCCTGCTCCAAAGCGTCCTTGAGAGCGAGCGCCCATCGCTTGACCGCAGAGTTGCCTTTCTGAGCAGCAAACGCCGTGGTGATAGTCGTGAGATTGCCAGTCTGCGCCGTGAGCGGCTGCTTGCCGAGCTCACGCAATTCCTGGACAGTCTCCTTGATCTGCGACTGCAAGAATTGCAACGAAGTTGCCGCCACCTCGACGTACTGCCACGAGCCGGGAGGCCCGTTGCCCTCGCTCGGCGCATACAACACCGTGCGAGGCCCGACAGGGACGGGCACAGGGCGTTTCGTTTTGGGGTCCAGCTCGGGCCGCACCCCATTTGCCGACAACATTGGAAACGCCGTCAGCAGGCGCGCATTTTGCAGCGATGCCTCCTGCTGATACAGATCGATTTGCAGGTCGGCGCAGTCCTTCATCTCACCGATAATGCGCCAGCTATTGCCAACACGCTCACCGATGACGAGAGGAACAATCGGGATGATACCAATATCGATGGTTCCTTCCTCGACAACCTCCCACTGATTTGCAGTTGTACTGCTCTCTCGATATATCCGCCACGTTGCCGGCTCAAAATCGATGATATTGTCTTCCGCATCACGAATAGGCTCCCGATTGATTTCCCGGATCTGGATGATCTCTTTTTCCTCCCAACCGTCGCGCTCGGTGAAGCACTCGCGCATACGGCAATGGACGAAAATCTCAACGCCGCCAATGACCGCGGAATAGACAGCGATCATTTCGAGAGCCGGCACGCGCACCCAGTAAGGACGAGCCCCCGTCTGTCGTTCCTCAGCGACGCTCTTTCGGCGCATGTTGCCATTTGCGTCCACTGTCATCGCCGAGGTCTTGGTATAGTCGATGTAAATCCAATCGACCGCCCAATTGATCGCCGACTTGAAGTAATCCGCCGCGAAATTGTGAAGATTGTTACCCTGCCCGTCGATATCTTCAACAAGGGACACCACGCTCGGAGTGGCATCGTTCACGCTGACTTCATCCACGAAAGGCTTAACCGCCAGCGTGTTGAGAATGTCACCGTAAACGTTGGTGTACCTCGCCCAGCGCACCCGATCAGCGTATTGCTTTTCGGATTCATTCTCGAGCTTGGGAAGATAGCGAGGTCCTGCCGCCCTCACGGCGTCCGCACCGTGGTACAGATCGCTGACCGTGCGCCAGTAATCGAGCATGGCTTTGTAATCCCCACTCGGATCAGCAGGCGTCGGAGTCGGCTTCTTCGGATCAGCCATTCTAATATCTCCCAAAGATGGCGGTAGCGCCCCGCCTGTTGAGCATCAGTTCGGTAACGGCCCATACCATCGCATCGGCGCGATCCGGCGAACCCTCGCCAACATAGCCTTCCGACCCCATGGAGCACAACTGATCTTCCAATTCAGGAAAAGCAGCCGCATGGAACACTTTGCCCTGCTCGTAAAGTGCAGCAACAGGCTCCGCTCGCGCGATCTTCCCTCGGCTCGCTGTGACTTCCTTGTAAGACACCCTGTCATCGCATGTTCGAATAACATGCTCGACCATCGCACCGCCAAAGTTCCGCTCCGCCACAATGGCGTCCGCACCAAATTCACGGTATGCTTCAACAGCTCGATTACCCCAACCCATGGGTGACAACTTGCAAGTTCGATCTGCTAGCACGTAACATTCGTCTTCAAACGTGACACCAGCCACGATAATGCCAACGTGATCCCCCTCGTCGCTCGCCCCTCGCGTACCACTGGGATCAACCGCCACGACAATGCGCCGAAAATCTGGCTGCGCGCCGATACGCTGCGCCTTGTCAAGCATCGCCCTCGTCCACAGGGCACCGGGCAAATCATCGAGAATCTCCGCCTCGATTTCCTGCCGTCCGATCCGTGTTCCCATCTTGGGAGCAATGACCTCGCGATAATACACTTCAGACAAATTGTCCTTGTTCTCCCACGTCGAGCCGTGAGTGATCACTGTGGACGGTCGCTTCATCAACTCTTTGAGCAAGGGAATCGGACGCGGTGTTGTCGTCACGATGCCGCGCGGCGTTCCCTCGCGCAGTCCGAACATGAGGTTGTCCCAACCCGTCTTGGCGTAACGAGACTTCGCCAGCTCGTCCCACCAGAAGAGCGACCCCGACGCGCCGCGCAACGTTTCGGGGTCCTCAGCCGAAAACAAAAGCGCCTTGGCGCCGTTCGGCCAAACAAGCACTTTCTTCGACGGCTCATAGATCGGGCGATACTCAGGCGGCCCGACATTCAAGAAGCCGCTCGGCCCCTCGATTGAGTACTGGCGCAAATCAAAAGGGCTGTCCGCAATGATCGAAATGACCTGCGGCGCGCCATCGGGCGCAATCGACGGCGAGGGACCGCGTAGCATCTGCGCAATGCACTCGACCGCGGTCCGGGTCTTTCCGAAACCGCGGCCGGCGAGCAAAAGCCAAATGAACCAATCGCCTTCCGGGATCTGTTGCGAGGGGCGACCCCAAAAAGTCCAATCGTACTCGAGATACCGAAGCTCCTCCGGTTCGAGCGATTGATAAAACTTACGTCTTATCTCTTCGGGCTGCGATGCCAGCCAACTTGCTCTCGATTCCGGCTGCGATTTCTTCGGGGCTTCGGTCATCCTTGAGATTCACGGTCGCGTCAGAAACCGTCCTTTCAGCGAGCCCAAGATCCCGGGCGATCAGATTGGCGTTGAGCAGATCCGCAGCAGCCGCGGTGAATTTCTGATCACGGATGATGCTCTCCACCAGCTGGGTGACCTCTTCGTAGCCGGGGCGCGTCGTGTAGCTCTTCCACGTATCAATAGTGATGTCAAGGAAGATATACAGCGAGAACATGGTCATCGCCCGCATCTTCGGCACATACTCGAGCGTGCTATCGCCCTTATAGGACACGAGCTTCGCTTCTTTGAGCGGATTGGCTTCGATCCACTCGAAGTACTCGACGCAAGCGAGCCAAAGCTCCTCCGGCGTGAAGCGAACGACCGAGGTCCTGTTCTTCGCCCCGTAGCTGGTGCGAGCTTCCCAAAGCTTGGGATTGGCCGGCGAACCCCATGGCGTTTTTGGGGCCGCCTTGACCTTGCTTACTCGCAGACGCGGCTTGCGCTCTTTCTTCTCTGCCACTCGAAATCTCCACAATTTCGGGCAAAGAATAGTAAGACTTTATTTTTTGTCAACTCGTCTTTTCGAAGCGCGTAAAGAACTCATCGAACGGGCGAACCCAGTAGGTTCCATCCTGCATGCTTTGGTATAAGACGACCGAAAACATATCACAGGCATTAAACTGCACGAAACCGGCTTCCTGAACCCGCTCGAACCAATCGGAGCACTGCATCTTACCGACCCCGATAAACCGATAGGTCCCGCCCGTGCGAATGTGACGATACAGCACCTGTTCTGCCGGCATGCGGTCGTCGGAGCTGGTTTCGCCCGATTGCTCGTCCACAGGGGCGCTCGCGCTCTTTGTGTGGCTCTGATGCCCCGGCTTTTGCTCCGACGATGCTTTGGCCTTGGCGCGTTCTTCGCCCAAGGCGAGTTCGAGGTCCCGCCGCACCCAGCCTTCCGCGTGAAGACAATGCTCAAGCGAGTGACCAGAATACGGCGAGGGTTGCCCACTGTCTCGCGCTCGCTTGCCTTCCTCGATAACGTCCAGCAGCGGATGGCGCAAATTGTCATCTAGTGCAGTCTGACCCTCGGGCACCTTGACACGCGACGACGCCAGCGAAGCAAGCAGCTGTCGGACAGCAACGGTTAGGGTGCTCGCACCTTGATTCTTTTCCCATCGACCGCAGATGTATTCGAGATCCTCGATTGCCTCGTCCTTCGGTTTTATCGCTGCGCTGGCGTTGGCGCGTCGAGCTATCTTCGCGGCGTCCCGCTCCTTCGTCAGCCACTCGATTTCTGCCTCTGCCTTCTCCGCTCGTTTATGTTCTTCCTTCGCCCGCTGCCCGTTGGCGATGGCAATTTCGTGATTTGAATCTCGCTCCTTGCGCAATCGCACATAGGTTTCAACCAGCAAGTCGACCTCGTCTAGCACGCTGGCGATAAGTTCAGGCTCGTAACTGACGAGCTTCGTCAATCGCGTTCGATGGAACTGACTGCGCATGTTGCGCAGCGCCGGCCCGTAAAGTGGCAGCTCCTGTTGCTCGGCACGCTTTTGCCGCGCATCCTGGAGCGCGCCTGAAAGCGCCGTCACCTCGCGCTTGAGCTGATCGACTTCCGATTTGAGAATGCGTTCCCGCGTATCGCTTTCTCGAAGCTTGCTGGCATGAACGAGCCCCATGTTTTCCAAGTGCTCGGCAAGCGGCCAAGGCGGCGTAAGCTTTTTCTTGACAATGCGATCCCAATCGAAAGGATTACTCCTTCCGAAAACGTAATCGAGTGCACCCCTGCACTTCTGCAAGTGGCTGTCCAGGATCACATTTTGAGAGGCGACCTTCTTGAAGTCACTCAGCGAAACAAACTCACCTCGCATCGGACCTCCGAAAATGCCGGTGAGCTTGCCGTTTTCAAACTTGTATTTGACAACCATGTCAATCTCCTCTGCCCACCGACACTATCAAATCCGAGGCCAGCTCACACCGACTTTTGCGTCTGCTCCTCGATCTGCTTCTTGGCATGGGCCATGACGATCTCGACCAGATGGGGGAAGCGCGCCCCAGCGGCGATAAGGCCGATGGCAGCGACCACAGGGGAAGCCTTTGACTTGAAGCCTTTCTCCTGCGCTTCGTTGCGCGCCAGCTCGATGGCGGCGACCGTCAGCACGGTGTCAAGCAACTTGTGTTCGACCGCCCTGTGGTTGCTGTACTCCACCATGAGTGTGATAAGACCCCATGTCTCGACCACCTCTTCGGTCGTGAGTATGACTTCATTGCTCATCCAGTCGTTGCCGGGCTGCTTGCGCATCTTCATCAGCTCGTTGGCTGCCTCCGCGCGCTGGCGCCATTCGTTCTGCACTCGCTTCACGTCAGCGAGCACGCTATCTGCCATTTTCGGGTCCATGTGTTTGCTCCTTCTTCACTTGATCATCTTGGTGGGGCCGCGACCGGTTGCCTGGTGATGCAATGACACTTTCTGTGCCGCGTTCCAGGCATCGCCGCTGAACCGAAGCGGCTTGTTCTTGGCGGTCTTGAGAACCGGGTAGAAATCAGCCATCGCCGCATCGAGATCGCTGACCGGGATCAGACCCTTGCCAGTGAGCACGACGCGCTGGGCCTCGGCGTCCTTCACCATGCGGGCGATCCGCACGATAAGCGCCTGTCCAACCTCCCGCTCCATCACCGACTTGGAAGCCACATTGTACGAGCCGACGCAAAGATGCTTCGCCTGCAAACGCACCTGAGTGATGATGAAAGGGAACATGAGCTCAAAGGTCATTCGAGCAGATTCACGACCAACCACTTCGTAATCGAAATGATTGCCTCTGCGATAGTAGACGTACCGGCAACCGTAATAGCGCGCCAGCATGCCCCCCAAGTCACGCGCCCAAAGCATCGAAGCGTAGACATTCGTCTCGCCCGTCTGCTTGCCCATGGGATCCTGATCCCCTTGCGCCTGTCGGATTTCGTGCATCTCGATTTGATGCTTCTCGAGCAGCTCGTTGACCTTCGCCATGAAAGTCTGCGCTTCGAACTCGTTGTCCGTACCCTCGGCCTTGGCGAGCAGGGCGGCGATCTTCGTCTTGATGGATTCGCGTGTCATGTGTTTCCCTCAAATTTGAAGCCGGGGCATTCGCGCCCCGGCGATTGGTGTTACACCTTCAAGAACCCATAGCGGCCGACATAACCACCCTTGCTCATGTCGAGCTGAACAATCGCCGTCCAGCGCCCCTCCGGCGTGCGAACCACAATGAAGCGGTCATCATACTCGGGATACATCGCCGCTTCTTCGGCAATGCGCTTCATCAGCGCCTTTTCCGTCGCGTAGGTCTTGGTGTACTTCCATTCAACGTTGCGCTGGCGAAGGGTCATCGGAGGGGTTCCTTGTATTTCGATAACCTCAATCTACCAGCAACATCTTACTAAGTCACTACCGAAAGTCGCTTCTTCATCTCAATTCCGCCGACGACGCGGCCGCTACGCTTATCACGCCACTCGACCACAGGGGAGTGGTCGCTGCCGCGGACGTGCACTGTCACACCGATTCTACGTAGCTCGGCGATCATCGCCCCGATTTCCGCATCATCGCTCCCTTGATCGCCCGTCATTTTCAAGGACTCCCTACACACTTCGCCGCATACGCGAGTCCGGCCCCTGCCCCGCCCCTCGACAGGGCAGGGCAAGGAAATCGCCCCAAATCAGGGGCGTTTGCCGGCTTCGAGGATCGGCATGGTCGCCTCGGTCGGGATGTAGATCACGTCCCTGCCGCCGGTTGCCGTGTTCTCGAGCATCTCGATGTAGCGCCAGCGCAGATATCCCTCGGACCCGCCAAGTGAATTGGCGATAATAGCGTTTGCCTCGGCGACACCTTTTGCCCGCTCGATCTCGGCTTGCGAAGTCAGCTTGGCTGAATCCAATGCCGCCTGTGCTTCGAGCACCTTGATCTGTCGGTCGCTCTCGGCTCGTTGGAACGCCGCCTGACCGGCGAGACGCTCGGCATAGACGTTGTACTGCGGATAGCCGTAGGCGCACCCGCCGATGCCGCCGAAAACAACCACGATGGCGAAAAATGCCAAAATGGTTCCAATTGCTCCATCACTCATGTGTCAAGTTCTCCTTCTTCGAAAACGATGCTGCGCATCTCTTTGGCTATGTCGCGATAAAGCTGCGCCGAAAGATGCTTGTGTGCTTTGCTGCCCGGCCAGCGCAAAGAAGCTATTTGGTCCTCTGCATACACGTCCAGGATGTCAGCGTAATCCAAGAAATGCTTTCGCACTTCATCTGGATGCGGCGTCGTCGCTTTGAGCGTCATCACTTCCTCTCTTGGATAGCCCGTCTCACCTTCCGACCACAGGGGGCGGCGCATCGCATTCCGCTGCCAAAAGGTAAAGTTCATCCTTCGGCATTGCCAATCGCCCCGCCTCATACTCGTAGACAACCCACGCCGCAGCCTGCCATCCCCAAGCTACCGCCACCGCGAACCCCTGCCCTCGCAATTCGTTTAAGAAGGTAACTTGCTCTCGAGATAAGGATCCTCGTTTCGTACCCGAAACGGTTTTCGGTTTCTTCATTTCGAGGTACAGGCCCGAATAATGATCCCCGTTAATCACTGTGCCTAGATCGAACGATGGGTTAAATCGCCGTATCGGCCAGCTCAGGTCCGGCACGCCCTTGCGCACTCCTTCCGCTTTCATCTGCGCGCCGACCGACATGGTGCGTCCGCCGCCGTTCGGTATGGCGTGCATAAGCCACCACTCTTCATGCTTCCAGACCATCGACCCCCACTGCATCAGCGCCGCCTGGTGCGCGTGCTCGGTCCCACTTTTTGCTATCTGTTCCGGCGTCAACATTAAACTTCCCTCACCTCATCCACCAAAGGATCAACACTGCCAGCACCAACATATAGCCGACCGATATCCATCCTACTAGTTCGAAATTGCTCACGCCTTGCCCCACCACCAGGCGAGGCCCACCCACACGATGACACTCGTCCACAGAAAGAAATCGCCCGCCTCCATCACAGCTGCGACCCGCAATGCTCGCAACGCTTCATCGGCCTCGTCTTCATCGAGTGCCAATAAGGCCATATCCACTCGAAGGCTAGGTCCAGCTGCGCCGGCGTCGCCGTGACCAGCAGATCATGCAACGAATCTTTCCCGTATTTGCCGCCGAGCACGCCAATCAACCCGCCCATGGCCAGCGATCCCATGTAGACCGTTCCAATATCACCCGGCCCCGAGCGATACTCCGACGCGGCGAGGATCAGCTCTTTCTTGGCAATCAACGTCAACCCGTCGAACTCGAGCTTGAGGGCGTCCCTGATCTTTCGTTCTTCTTCCCGCATGATCGAACTCCCTTCAACCGTCACCCTACATCTCTACTCGACATGACCTTACATCCTCACCCGACATGCGTCCACAGAAAAGATGGCTGCCCTTACGCGCGCAACGTGCGAACGTGCGCGCCCTCGCCGCGCACTCACGCCGACCGAAAGATCTCAAACGCCCCATCCTCGGGACTGACACGGCAATAGAACTTGCGCCCCAGCTGTCGTCCGCGTCGACTGCATAGCGTTTGCATCGTCCCGAACTTGCAAGTCTGATCCTCGACAGGCACACGATGAATCTCGCCGACTTCCATCGTCCGGAACGGATATATCTCAGGTCGACCCCCGGAACGTTTCTGCTCAGCCTTCCATGGCGGGGCCACCTCTTCGCTCACCGTCACGGCTTGCACATGGATCGTGATGACTTCATTCTTCTTGAGCGTCGTGCAAAGATTGCCGAGGATACGACGCAACGATCCTTCCTCAACCTCGCCGAGGTCGCGAGAATAGGTACCGTACTGTTGCGTTTGGATTCGAAAGATACGAGGCTGCATGTCAGGTCTCCTTAACTTACGCGAACCAGCTCGTAACAAGCCCGTTTACGTCCTTTCTTGGGTACGTATCTTGACCATATGCGCCATCCATATTCTTCATTGAACTTTTCCAAACGGTCGGAGAACTCGCCATCATTCCACTGGCTTGTTTTCGCTTCATGTATCCGGACAGCGTCACCAATGCTCATGTCCGCAAGCATGTACCATTCGAACTCGTTCTCTTCGAACTCAAGAACACTTGCCAGATCGATTGTCCAGCTCCATTCGCTTTCTTTTGAAAACGTACCCATCATTTTAATCTTTCATCCAAAGCTTAAAATTCATAAGGAGACAAAATCGAATGTGAGAACGCCTGTCAATCAGTTTAGATAAATATCGTTACTGAACCCTCCCTTACGCGCGCGTATGCACATAGCCGCGCGTTGAGGCGTCGCAAAATAACAAGGAATCAATGATTTCAAGGCCTTAGGCAAAATTTTCCCTTTATTCTTCCCTACTTTGAATTTTATAACTCATTGTAAAATAATAACAAATTAATCAATATAGGGAAAAATAATCATCGTTATTTGATTTTGTTACAGGGCAAGTTATTTTTATTTGAGTTGAACTTGTGACTTTTGTGTGTTTGTGCGCCCCTCGCGCGTGAGGCAATTACGGGGATTTGATGACGGAAACGCAATTTTTGTTGTGATTTCAATATGTTAGGCCGAAAAAATATAGGGAAAACCTAGGGAATGCACGGAAAGTTAAATATTAGCAATTCATGATTTTATCTAAGATGAATATCAATAAACGCTAATATTCATCCAAGATTATTTATCACCAATCAGATAATAAACTTTAGGATTTGTGCCTTGTTTATCTTGTTGAAGATGGACCGAGCGAATAGTGCCAGCTAGTTCCATTTCATCAAGGGTCTGTTTTACAAAAGCACCAGGACGCATCGTCTTCGTCTGGCTGAACGGAGCTACCCTTCTGAGGTAATCTGTAAGCTCACTCATCCGCACAAACGACTCTTTATTCTTTTTCATTATCCTTTGCATTTGATAAATGACCACCTTAATGTCATCAGACATGGTTGCGCCGAGGTCACCCCGGTCCATATCAGAGAGCATCGAAGCGAGACTCTGGAGCAAATATCCGAACGCCCATTTGTAGTGATGGTCCTCGACCACAGGGACATACGGATTGTCCATGATGGCGAGCAAGCCAGCGAGGCGCAGCGCGATCATATCGAGACGGGCGACCGCAACATACGCTTTCGGCAACTCGCCCGACAACGCGGCTCGTTTGATCTTGTCAGCGATCTTGCTGAACGCATCCGCGGTCTGACTAATCCCCGTAGTATCGACCGTCACGATATTGGCCGCGGCCTCATTCGGATCGAGCTTGCAATCCTCGTCAAACTTCTTGGCGATGCTGAGCAACGTCACAAGCCCGTTGTGAAGGTCGTCAGGCAACAGTCTTTCGATTTCCCATGCCGACACCAGGTCGCCGGCAGGACCGTCATGTCGCACTATCGTGATGCGCGACAAAAAGCCATCCTCGGCATCGCTGCTGAACAAATCGAACTTGGAATTGGTCGTCGTCCAATAGGTCGAAATTGACAGGTTCGGAATGGGGTGAATCTCGGCCTTGCGATTGGCGATGGAACGCGGGGCTTGTGATAACCGGTTGACCTTGGAAGCATCAAACATCTCATTGATGCTGTCTTTGAGCTGGTTATCCGTGTTGGACTGAGGCTTGGTCAACTTGTCGAGCTGGCTTGCGCATTCCTCGACATACCAAACGCCACCGGGCATCTCGGCGAAGTCGGCAAAGAGAGCTTGCGCCGATGAAGTCGAAGACATCAAAATGCGCTTGGTTATGTTGCCTGTTATGTCACGCCCGACCTGATAGGCAGCGCGCGTGATGAAGTTGCGCCAAACGTTCATCGTTTGCGTCTTGCCCGTCGCCGAGGGCGCGGACAGGATGAAGTTGAGGGTCGTTCCCGATCCGTCCGGCAATTTGTACTTGCGCGCCACGACTCCCGCGAGCGTCGCCAAGGTCGCCGGCAACATGAATTTGAGATAAGGGTGGTGCATCGCTTTCATGGCCGCTTCGACATAGCGACCTGTAAACCCGGGCGGCGGGGTGAGGTCGAGATAATGCGGTTCGAGCGGAAACGCTTTCATGATGTCTAGGCTGTGTTTGGAAAAACCTTCCTCGAACCTCGACAGGATTTCCTCAGCCCGCTTTTTCGCATCCTCGGCCTTCTTTCGATCCATGGCTTCGATGATGGCGCGCCCATGGGCGACCGAGGCCATGAATCCGCTATTGTTATTGCGCACTCGAGACAGCACATGCTGAAAGTTACGCAACGCCTTGGCTTCTCTCGTCTCACCGGCGCGGGATGGCGGGGCCTGTTTCACCATCGGCGACGCCATGATGATGCGTTGAATCTGATCGACCCGACCGGTGATCTGATCGAGAACGCCGATGATCATCATAAACGTCTCGGACCAATCGCCCGGGCCACAATCGACCTGAGCATTGAAACGCGCGGCAAACCGTGGATTGGCCGCATAGGCGCGATTGATCACTTCTTCATCCGACAAGTCGAGCGAGCGAAGCCCGCCAACATCGCCCAAGCTGCCGGGCTTCGCTTCTGTGGTCGCCATACCGGACACAATGTCGTCAAGCAGCCCTTGCTGGTTCGTGATCTCGGTTCGCTTGTCGAAAACATTCCCGGTGATGGTGAAATATCGTTGCGCTGAGTAAACCTCAATTTGCAATGCGCTCGAGCGTCGCCCGGCCCCGATCATGCGCCCCTTGGCGATGATATGCAGTCCCATGCCCGAGGGCGACACCTCGGTATATGTATGCGCGCGCGTGAGAATGTCAGTGACGGCGGAACGACGCATGGCAAGGTGCTCAGGTTTCACCTTGCTTTCGTCGTCAATATCGATGCCGAAATATTCATCCTGCTCAGTGAAGACAAAACCGATGCCTTGTAGATTGTTTCGCTCGTCATCGAGCGCGGCAATGGCCTGGTCAAAGGTTCCCCACGTTTCAGGCGCCATGACATCCGCGAACGCCGCTGGATAAGCGGGGTTGAATGGCGGTTTTGTTATCTTTCCATCGGTTGCTACTACGGAACGCCAAACAACCCATTGGCGGAGCGATTTAAGCTCCGCTGGAACTGATCCAAATTGCATACTGAGATCCTCAAAAACATCTTGCGCAACGACCCTCATTACTGCATGATGCGAGCTAGTAACGCAAGAGTATTTGAGGGATCCACAGACATGGCACGCAAGCCCAAAGCCGCAGCCGCGGCCCCCCTTCTCGACTTGGACGAAATGATCACCGAGTGGTTCAACCTCTCGGAACAGGTCTCCAAATTGATAGTCCATGAACGCGAGTTGCGGACCGAGATCTTCAAGCGGGCTTTCCCTAACCCCGAGCGAGGGACCAACAAGATTCGCATCTCGCACGGCATGGCGCTCGTCGGTGACTATCGTCTCAACTATACGGTCGACCGACCGTTGCTTGAGGAAAAGCTTGCCGATGCCAAGATCGCCCCTATCGTGCATGAGATCATCAATTTCCAGCCGAACGTTCGCGAGGGGGCTTTCTATAAGTTGTCTGACGAGGATCGAAATCTCGTCGCCGACATGATCACCGAGAAGCCCGGCACGCCCGGCCTCGAAATCAAATCCGCCGCCAAGGTGCGTTGGTGATGACGCATCCCGAAGCAGTGAACAAGCTTGCCGCTATCATCGAGCGGCAAGCCAATTCCAGGATGCAAGGTGATCAAGAAGCCGACCATGTTGAAGCAGACGGGATTCTTTGCGAGCTGCTTCATTCGCTCGGCTACAAAGATGTAGTCGAGCAGTTCGACAAAATCAAAAAGTGGTACGCTTGATATGATGAACATGATCCAGTCGACTCAAGGTTATGGCGCTCGAAAGGGCGTCAAAATCGCAGTCTATGGGCTCGCAGGCATGGGCAAAACGACGCTATGCGCGACATGCCCTTACCCATTGATCATCTCGGCTGAGTCTGGCATGCTATCGCTGGCGCGATACAACCTCCCTTATATCGAGGTCACCAGCGTTCAACAGCTTCGCGACATTTACAATTGGTGCCGCAACTCGAACGAGCCCCGACAGAACTTCCAGACAATCTGTATCGATTCCGCTTCCGAGATCGCCGAGCGCGTGCTTGGTGAGGCACGTAAGAAGAACAAGGACGGTCGAGCTGCCTATGGCGATTTGATCGACCAAATGACCGCGGTGATCAAAGAGTTTCGGGATCTCGAGGGATATCACATCTATATGAGCTTCAAGCAAGAGCGGCTCAAGGATGAATCCACAGGAGCGTTTGTCAACCAACCGATGATGCCCGGTGCCAAGCTCGGTCAGGCAGTGCCTTACCTGCCGGATGAGCTGTTCAAGATGGACATCGAAGGTTTCGGCCCGCAATCGTACCGCGTGCTGCGCACTCAACCGGATCTCGTCAACATGGCGAAAGATCGCTCCGGCGTTCTCGATGCCATCGAAGAACCCCACCTTGGCAAAATTATCGCCAAGATCACCAATGCGGCAGCTTTTTAAGTCGAGCAAGCACCCAAAATAAAGCTTGCGTATTTCGCATGGTTTCATCATCGTCAACTCAACCTTGAACTTCGAAAGCGAAAACCTAACCTTAGCCTAACCTTGAACCTTAGTGGGCGCAGCGCAAATGCTGTAAGGTGCACCCGCCCATACTTTAACCAAGCAAAAGGAACACAATCACATGGTCGCATTGAATTTCAACGCAGCAGGCGTCCGACCAAACGTCGCGCTCGAAGCGATCCCTTCCGGGATTTACCCCGTTATCATCACCCAGTCGACCGAGAAGCCGACCCGTTCGGGCAACGGGTCCTATATCGAGTTCGAGATGGCAATCCAAGGCGGTGAATACGCCGGCCGCAAGGTTTTCGACCGGCTCAACATTCGCAATCCGAACCAGACCGCGGTGGACATCGCCTACTCGACGCTTTCGGCTATCTGTCACGTCACCGGCGTGCTTGCCATGCAGGACACGCAGCAGCTGCATGGTCGCCCCTTCTGCGTGGTCGTCATCAAGAAGGAGCGCGACGACCAGCCGGGCTCCGGCAACATGACCAACGAAGTGCGCGGCTACAAGGACATCAACGGCAACGACCCCGGCTTCTCCGGCAACGTGCAGAATCAGTCGGCACAACCAAGCTGGGCGAACAACCAGCAAGGTCAACAACAGGCACCGGTCCAGAACCAGGCGGCGCAGATTCAGCAACAGCCCGCGTGGCAGCAGCAGAACCAGGCACCCGTCCAGCAGATGCAGCAGCCCCCGGTTCAGCAGCAAGTCGATCCGAACGCCGGCCAAGCCGCACCGCCGTGGCAGCAGCAACAGCAGGCCCAGCCCCAGCAACAGGTTCAGCAGCAGGCACAGCCGCAGCAGAACACCGGTGGAGGGTCGACTCCGCCTTGGGCACAGGGCGGCCAGTGATCTAATTGAGCGCGGGGTTTTCACCCCCCGCAGACCCCGCGCTCCTGGCCCCGGCGGAACAACTCGGGACCCTCAACTCGAAATTGTTCCGCCGGGGTTGGTCAACCCTCATCCACAGAAAGGTTCCCGCCATGCTCGGCAGGCTTTTTGCGTTCTCCATGATCCTCTACGTGGCAACCGTGGTGCTGATCAATATCGGTTTCTCTTATATCCCCATGATCGAGACGCCGATTGGCTGGGTCTCTCCCATGGCGGTCGTTGTCGGCGCGGTCTTCGTGATCCGCGATTTCGCACAGCGCACAGCAGGCCACCTCGTGCTCGTCGCCATGGCGGTGGCAACGCTCTTCTCATATCTGCTCGCCGACCCTTATGTCGCCATCGCCTCGGCCGCGGCATTTGCGACTTCCGAGCTCGCCGACTGGTTCATCTATACGGTGACCAAAAAGCCGTTCCATCAGCGCGTTCTCGTGTCTTCACTCATATCAGCGCCAATCGATACCGCTGTCTTCCTTTTCGGCATCAGCGGCTTTACGGTTGGCACTTTCGTGCTCATGGTCGCGTCCAAGCTGGTGGCAGCGTTCATCATATGGGGCATGTATCGTGAACGCCTCGCCGACCCTCAGTCCGATGAAGCCGAGGATGATGTCTTCGAAAATCGAGGGCCGCCCTATCGCTCGATCTGAGCGCGCAACAATCAACATTTCGGGGCGCGCTAATGCGCCCTTCTTTTTGAGGGAAATGACATGACGCATCCTCACCCGCTCGTCGCCCTGATAGACGAAGCCATCGAGAACGCCGCTGAATCCGGGTTCCGGGAACACCTCGGCGGATCGTTGATCGGCCGTCCCTGCCTTCGCGAGCTCTGGTACTCGTTTCGTTGGGCGAAGGAGCGCAAGTTCAAGGGTCGCCTGCTCAGGTTGTTCAACCGCGGTCACCTCGAAGAGTTCCGCTTTGTCGCCTACCTCGAAAGCATCGGGTTCGAGGTACGGGCCTATTCGCAACGGCTGCTTTATGACGCCGAGACGGATACCTATTTGGCTCTCGATTGGGGCGAGCCTATCACCGAAAATTACGAAGATGTGAGCAACAAACCAGCTCACATGGAAATCGCCGAAAACCTTGGCGTCAAACTCAAGCAGTTTCGTATCCACGGGGTCAAAGGCCATTTCGGCGGTTCACTCGACGGCAAACTTTATCTTAATGATGGCCAATGGCTGCCAGACATTCCAACCGATCTTGGACCTGGCCTCTCCGAGTTCAAGACTCACAACACCAAGTCGTTTGTGTTCTTGGTTCAAAACGGCGTCAAGAAAGCGAAGCCTGAGCATTGGTCGCAGATGCAAATTTACATGGATCGAGAAGGGTTAAAATGGGGTCTTTACCTCGCCGTGAACAAAAACGATGACGATCTTTATGCTGAGGTTGTTTTCGCCGATCCCGCCGAGGGCGAGCGATTGCTCAACCGTGCGGAACAGGTGATTAACGCGAAACAGCCGCCCAATCGCATTGGCAACCATCCCTCTTGGGTCGACTGCAAATGGTGCGATTTCGCGAAAGTCTGCCATTACGGCGAGCCCATGGCACGACACTGCCGGACTTGCGTTCACGCCACCCCTGTGGACGATGGACGGTGGCATTGCGGGCACTGGGATGCCATCATTCCGAGTGAACATGTGATAAAAGGATGCGATAACTACAAAGCTATAACTGATTGAGGGAATCGTGCTCGCTCGTGATTATCAGGTAGAGGCCGAGGAAAGCCTCTTCACCTATTTCGCATCGCATTCCGATCCGGATCAAAATCCGGTGATTGCGATGCCGACAGGGACCGGCAAATCCATCGTAATTGCCGGGTTCATCAAGCGCGTACTCACCAGCTGGCCTGGTCAGCGGATCATGATGCTGACCCATGTGAAAGAGCTTATCGATCAAAACGCGGATAAGCTTCTTCGCCTGTGGCCTGCCGCTCCGCTCGGTATCTACTCAGCCGGGCTTGGCGAGAAAACCGCAACGATGCCGATTACCTTTGCCGGCATCCAGTCCGCGGCAAAGAACCCCCAGCTGTTCGGTCACATTGATCTGGTCATAATTGACGAATGCCATCTTGTCAGCCCCGACGAGAACGCCGCCTATCGCAAATTCTTAAAAGCACTGCGCGAGCGTAATCCGTTCATTCGCATCATCGGCCTGTCGGCGACGCCCTATCGCCTCGGCCTCGGCATGATTACCGATGGTGGCATCTTTACGGACGTTTGTTATGACATAACCGGGCTTGGCGCGTTCAATCGCCTCTTGGATGAAGGTTATCTCTGTCCGCTCGTTCCCATGCCGACCGAAGCAGAACTCGACGTGTCGCGAGTGCACAAGCGAGGTGGCGAGTTCATTTCCAAGGAACTGCAAGATGCAGTTGGGCATTACGAAATCAATCGGGAAGCTCTCGCCGAGGTTTGCGAGAAAGCAGCCTCACGTCAACACTGGCTTATTTTCGCGAGCGGCATCGACCATATCAACACGATCCAGCAAATCCTGACCGAGTTCAATATACCCGCAGCTGCCGTCCACTCGAAAATGACAAGTTTTGAACGTGACGACAATTTGGCTCGCTTCAAGGCGGGACAAATCCGCGCGTTGATCAATGCCGACATCCTGACCACAGGGTTCGACATGCCAAGTCTTGATTGCATCGTGCTGCTGCGCCCCACCAGCTCGCCGGGCTTGCATGTGCAAATTCTTGGCCGCGGCACTCGCCCCTTCTACGCACCGGGGTTTGATCTCTCGACCACAGAGGGGCGAAATGCCGCCATCATGGCATCCGTTAAAAAGAATTGCCTTGTGCTCGACTTCGCCGGCAATACGCGCCGCCTCGGGCCGATTAACGACCCGCGCATTCCGAAGCGTAAGGGCGAAGGCACAGGCGACATGCCGCTCAAGACATGCGACGCTTGCGGCTGTCTCAATCACATCTCGGCTCGCTTCTGCGTCAATAACGAATGTGGCCACGAGTTCACTTTCCAAGAGAAGCTGTCAACTAAGAACTCGACCTTGGCGCTTATCGTTCGCGATGAACCGCAAGTCGAATTGTTCAAGGTCGACCGCGTAACGTATGATCGCCATTCGCGCCCGGGCTCGATCCCCTCGCTCAAAGTCTCTTATTTCTGTGGCGTCCGTCGCTTCACCGAGTGGGTCTGTCTCGAGCATCACGGCAATCCGATCCAACACAAGGCTCACCGCTGGTGGCGAGAGCGCGATACCACAGGGGGTGAATGGCCTTGGGAGGTCGAGCAGCACGGCAAGCTTATCAAGGAAATGCGTGACGTGCCGCCGGATGTCGAATCCGCTCGACGTATTGCCCCCTATCTGAAAGTGCCCACTGGCATAAGAGTATGGGTGAACAAGCGTTACCCTGAAATTCTCAGCTACACATTCGAGGGAGATAAACAATGACCGCACGTCTTCGCACCGATACTGTCACGATTGACGAGGCTTCCAACGACCTGGCCAACTCGCTGAACAATTGGTTCACCAAATGGGGACCGAGCGTCATCTTCAAGACGTGCGAGAATTGCCGTCATATGACTGAGGGTGACGAGCCTGCCTACTGCAAGCGATACAATATGGTGCCACCGGCCAGAATCATGCTGGTGGGTTGCGCTGAGCACGACGACAAAGAGGAGGTGCCGTTTTGAAAGGACGCATGACGCTTTTCGTTGACGCCTCCTTTCATCCGCAATCCGGGGCAGGCGGCTGGGGCAGCTGGGCAATACGCGACGAGTGGCCACAGGGGGTCTTCCAAGGCGGGCCAATCCGCTTCAAGGCACATGAAATCGACAACTCGAACACCGCGGAGCTCGCCGGCATCGCTCTTGCCCTGTGGTCGCATAACCAGCAAGGACATTTGGTCGATTTGGACGAGGTCATGATCCAGTGCGATAATGTTGCCGCTTTGAGCTGCATCCACAAGCGCGTGCCGCGTACCCGAATTGTCACACAGCGAGGGATTTTCATCGGCAAAACATCCTGGAACAACCCGGTTGTGCCGATCATCCTCGACACAATCAAGTCAACTCTTGCTTCTACCCGCGTTGCGCTGAAGCATGTCAAGGGGCACAGCGATCCGCGGAAGGACGGGCGGTCATGGGTCAATATGCAATGCGACCGTGAAGCGAGAAAGCACATGTCGGCTATGAGAAAAGAACTTTCAGTAGTGACTTAGTAAGACTTATGTGGGATAAAGGGTCATCGAAAGGAACACGAGGAACCCCGAAATGATCAAGTCTTTTGCTCTTACCGCTGCTTTGCTCGGCGCAGGGTGGTCGCTCGGCTACCACAGTGACGTGGTGTTGGACAAGACCGGCGAACTCGGCACAACGCTGGTTGCCGAAGTTGGCGACGTGGTGTCATTCTTCGTTTACGATCCCCGCGAAGCCGCGCTGCGTTGCATGGACGAGAATTGGGGCAATCTCCAGATCTGCGCCGGCCACGCTCGCGCATGGGCTGCTCGCGACGGTGAGCATGTGGTCAAGGTTGAATTTTTCAAGCGTGCGCTTAACACGTTGGGAGATGAGTGATGGTCTATTTTCTCTCCCGAGCCCAAGCTGCGCGCTATGCCGCAAAACAAGGATGGGTCAATTTCCACTCGCGTTCTATGCCCGATAGCCATTACGGGCGCGTATGGCGAGTCCATCAAATGCCGGGGCAATGTCCCGCCGACCATTGGAAATCGCGCGACTACGTGGCGCACGTCGAATCCTCGTACATTGACGAGGGGCGAGTGCCCGGCATTCGTGGCGTGCTCGTCGTCACCTGTTTTCTCGAGGAAATTCCTGCCGAGGATATCCTCCAGATCAAAGCAGAGGGCCACGAACTCGAACCGATGACACCCTCGCTGTGGAACGACAAAAGCGAGGCGCGAGCCAAGGGCACGATTGCCTCACGGGCTCGTTCCGAAGTGGAATCGCCGACCAAGCTGGTTTGGTCGATTGCCGACAGCATGCCGGATGCAGATCGAAAGGACGTCATCGCCGCTTGTGTCGAGCAAGGAATCAACAAGTCGACCGCTCAAACCCAGTACTACAGGTGGTCGAAGGCAAGGAAAGGTTGAGATCCTAAAATTTTTCTTGCCATCCAATAAACCAGGCGCTAGGCCTATACATCCTGTCCATGCCGATCAACCGAGAAGGAGCAGTATCATGGCGAAGAAGGACGAAAACGCCGAGGCGAAGGCCGCCGAGGACAACAAGCAGAACGGAATCAAGCGCCCCGAGCCCGGCACCGCGACCGGCACCCTGTGGGACATCGCCGACGACATCTCGAAGAAGCTCGGCCGGCCGGCCCCGCGTGGTGCGGTCATCAAGGCCTACATGGAGACCTGGCCGAACGCCAACAAGGCAACGGCAGCGACCCAGTATGCCCGCTGGGTGATCTACCACAACGCCGCTGATGCGCTCAAGGCCGGCCGCGAAGCCGAGAAGGCGGAACGCGCGAAGGCCCGCGAAGCCGAGCGCATCGAGAAGGCCAAGGCCAAGGACGCCGAGAAGGCCAAGAAGGCGAAGGAAGCGGAGGAAGCCAAGAAGGCGGCCGACGCCAAGGCCGCCGCCGAAGCGAAGGCAGCGAAGAAGACCGAAGGCGCCAAGAAGTAATTTCCCAGCGTCGGCTGCCAGTAGGCTGGAAGGGGTTCCTCAATACTGGCGCCAAGGGCATCCGAGAAATCGGGTGCCCTTTTCTTTTGGTAGTGACCCGGTAAAGAATTTATGGGATAACAAGTCATCGAAAGAAGGAACCCCTCCGATGACCGCAATCACCCATCCCATCCGCGTTGCCTCAATCTTTCGGGGCACCCCTGACCCTCGCGTCATCATTGCTATCGACCGGGGTTATGTCGTGCTCGATGGCATTTACGCGCGCAACTGGGAACGGTATTCTTGCGACGATCTCGCCGAAGATAATGAGGTCTTCGAAGATTACGAAGACGCGCTCGCATACGCAGAAGAGGAGTAATAACATGCTCGTCAAGTTCTCGACCCTTGCTGGTGGTGTCTTCATCGAAGTCACCGACAACGCCGAGTACCAGCCTTCGGATCGGTGCTTCCGGTTCAACAAGGATGGTTCGGTCGAATACACGACCCACGGCGAGCTGATGACCGCTCCTGACTTCGCCCGTTGGTACGGTCACCAGTACCGTGCTTCCGACTTCATCATCGCGTAGGAACAAACATGCGATACAACATCCTGAAATTGACCGACGCCGAGCGGGAAATCATCATCACCGCTCTGATCCAAGGTGCAGCGAGCAAACACTACGGCGCGGACGCCGTGACGATGGAGGTCGCAACTCGTTTGCTCGAGAAATTGGAGCGCATGAAATAAATGGCTGCCATCAACTTCACCCAGTACCTCCGTCCCGATGGACGGAGGGAAATTGTCAGCATCGACCGCCCGACCGAAATCGTGGAACTCGCGGGGGTCATTGCTGCTGCTGGTTTCCGTTTCGAGTGCGAAGTCCTGACCACAGGGGACTGCTCGTTCACCATTTCGGATGACTATCAGGATTACGATATTCGCCTTTGTCCGAACGGCCCGAGGGTGCCCGACACTGTGGACGAGCTCATCCGCGAGTTCGACATTGAGCAAGCCAAGCTCGAGCGGAAAGCACACATTGAAGCTGAGGTCAGCAGGCTAGGATGACAAAGCTTCATCATCGCAAAAAAGAGCTTGGCGCATGGTCCGCGACCGTGCGCCAACTGTTCGAGATAATCGATGAAAAAGGCTTGTCCCAAGCCAAGGTTCTGGACATGCTTTTTGATTTCGATCCGGACATGAAAGTTACTCAACAAAACATGTCCAAATATCGCATGGGCAGGACTGAACCAGGTATTGGCGTTGTCGAGGATCTTTTGCATGTGCTCGGCTACGAGCTAGTGGTACAAAAGCGAAGCACCTCAAAAACCGATTGACGCTCTCTCGCCCGTCTGTATGATGGGCGGCACATTTTAGCCGAGTAGGAAACACTCGTGAACAATCAAAAACCCGAGCCTCGCGACAACGGCGACGGCAGAACAATCGATCTGCATTCTGTGTTCTATACAATCCAAGGCGAGGGACCGTTCTCCGGTCACCCTGCCGTTTTCGTTCGGCTCGCTGGTTGTAACCTAATGTGTCCCCAGTGTGACACACTTTATACCACGGGTCGCAATCGCGTACCGCTCGCCACCGTGCTGGAGCGTGTCAATGATGCTGCACCCGACCACAGGGGGCTTATCGTCATCACCGGCGGCGAGCCGTTTCGTCAAAACCTCGACTTGCTGCTGTTGGGCCTACTGCTCGCCGGTTACTCGATCCAGATCGAAAGCAACGGCTTCTTTGAGCCAAGCGGGGTAGTATGCGATCTTGTTCGCGATAAGCGCATCTCAATTGTGGTGAGCCCGAAAACAGGGCGCATCAATCCAAAGCTCGCTGAGATCGCCACGGCGTTTAAATATGTGCTCGACCACAGAAGCGTCAACCCGGAGGATGGCCTCCCTGTGGAAGCTTTGGGCCATGGCCTCGGCAAGGCCCCGTTCATCGCTCGCGCCCCGGCGGGCAAACCGATCTACGTCAATCCCTGTGACGTGAAAGACCCTGACCACAACCAACGCAATCTCGACGCCGCGGCTAAAAGCTGTTTGCGCTTTGGTTACATTCTCGGCGTGCAGATTCACAAATACGCAAACCTTGAGTAGGAGCTCCCATGCTGAACAAAAGCGCAGTAACGGTCGTTTTCAGCGGCGGCCAGGATTCGACAACGTGTCTCGGCTGGGCGCTCGACAAGTTCGAGGAAGTGCGTGCTGTATCGTTCGACTACGGGCAGACGCATCGCATCGAGCTGGAAGCGGCAGTTAGTGTTCTCGACCATTTCGGCGAGGTTTATGACCGTCAGATTCCGCATGAGATCATCAACCTCGGCCCCGATACATTCGCCGGCACGTCGCCCCTCACCAATCGAGGCGAGCAGCTCGAGACGTATGAGAACCACGACCAGATGGAAGCCGTCATCGGCGACCGCATCGAGAAGACTTTCGTGCCGATGCGCAATGCCATCTTTCTCATGCTCGCCGCCAACCGGGCAATCGTTCACGGTCACAGCGGAATCGTGACCGGCGTTTGCGAAGCCGATAATGCCAACTACCCTGACTGCCGGCAGTCGTTTGTGGATTCAGCAGATTCGACAATCAACCTGGCCCTCGGTCTGACTGACCACATGATGCAGCTAGGTGAGTTCAAGACATTCGTCCCGCTCATCAACCTGAGCAAGGCGCAGAGCATTTCGCTCGCGCTCACCTTACCAGGCACGTATGGCGCGCTTGCATGGTCACATACTGCTTACGATGGGCAATACCCGCCCATGGGGCGCGATCACGCCTCAGTCCTTCGCGCCCATGGGTTCGAGCAGGCGGATGTGCCGGACCCGCTTGTGCTGCGCGCATGGGTGGAGGATTTGATGGAACTTCCTTCTTCGGATAATTATCGAGCTGAGCGCGTCGAATGGGCGCTGGGCAAGATGAGCGAAGGGCAGGCAATATGACCTACTTTTCAACCAAGACCTTTCGCCACGAAATCGGCTTGTCCGCCGCCTTCCGCCAATGGCGTGCAGATTCCCACTGCCGCTTCATCCACGGCTATGCCCTCGCGTTCAAGATCACATTCGAGGCTGAGGAGCTCGACGTGCGCAACTGGGTGGTGGATTTCGGCTCGCTGAAATCGCTGCGCGGTATGCTCGAAGATCAATTCGACCACAAATTGTTGGTCGCTGAGGACGATCCGGAATTACGGCACGTACTCGAGCTTGGTCACCTCGGCATCGCTCAGGTGCGCGTGCTGCCCAAGGTTGGGTGTGAGGCTTTCGCGCATTATGTCTTCGTCGCGACCGAAATGTGGCTCGAAACAAACGGGTACGCACCTCGCGTTCGCGTTGTCAGCGTCGAGTGTATGGAACACGGCGCCAATTCAGCCATTTACACTGCGGAGTGAATATGAAAGTTCGCACCTTTGATGCGTTGAAAGCGCGCAACGCAACCAGCCATCTGCTCGACGGCATTGGCGAAGACCTCCGTCGCGAAGGCCTTGCCGAGACGCCGGATCGTGTCGCAAAGGCATGGGGCAAATGGACCGAGGGTTACAGCATGCGACCCGAAGACATCATCAAGACTTTTGAAGAGCAGAACTATGACGAAATGGTCATAGTTCGTGACCTTCCGATTTACTCGCATTGCGAACACCATCTCGCGGCGATTTTCGGAACGGCTTCCATCGCTTACATTCCACGCGGTCGGGTCCTCGGCCTCTCGAAGCTCGCACGCCTCGCCAACATCTTTGCTCGCCGGCTCCAGGTTCAGGAGCGCATGACCAACCAAATCGCCGACGCACTTTGGAAAAGCGAGCTCGCGCCCAAGGGGGTCGGCGTCATTCTTCGTTGCCGGCACATGTGCATGGAATCGAGGGGCATCTGCCAGCAGGGGCACCACACCATCACCAGCGCGCTGCGCGGCGTTATCAAGGACGAGGAACGGGCACGTTCCGAATTTCTTCGGTTGACATCCTGACAAGCTAATCTAAGATGAGGGCATGGAAAACCTTGCCCTCATTATCCGCACTGAACTCAAGCACCCGCTCGGCATGTCTCTGGCCGAGAATCTTCGTGCAGCGGCATGGTACGTGATGGAAGAATATCCTGACACGACCGCAGCTGAGTTCGGCGACGCTGCTTCCCTCTGTGGATGCCATCGTCAAGGAGCCATTAACCGTTGGAACGAAGCGCGCAAGAATTGGGAGATCGCTAATCCGTGAGGCTTTTCAACGCTGGGATATACACGTCGAACTTCCACAGGGGCGGCACCGTTTATTCGAAGCTGACGCCCGAGGAAGTGCGTATGCGTGAAAGTTGCGAGCACTTTCTGGAATCTTATCACTACATCCACAAGGAAACGGTTGTTAACCGAATCCGAACAGACGGGGTTAGGGTCTTTCTCGATTCCGGCGCATTCTCGGCTTATACCCAAGGTGTCACAATCGACATTGGCCGTTACTGCGATTATATCCACAGAAACGCTGACATAATCGAGTTCCCCTCTGTGCTCGACGCCATCGGTGATGCAGACGGCACATGGCGCAACCAAATGGAGATGGAACGCCGCGGTGTGCGCCCGTTGCCTTGCTTTCACTACGGCGAGCCGACTGAGGTTCTTGATTACTACGTTAAGAATTATGACTACATAACGATTGGCGGCATGGTGCCAATTTCGACACCTCAGCTGCGAATCTGGCTGGATCGTCTTTGGGCAGAGCACCTTACTCATGACGATGGCACACCCAAAGTCAAGGTGCACGGCTTCGGTCTTACGTCGCTGCCGCTTATGATGCGCTACCCTTGGTATTCTGTGGACTCGTCCACTTGGGTGCAATGGGCTGCTAACGGTATGATTTTGATCCCCGGTCGCGCCGGGCAGGTCGATGTCTCAAACAAGTCAAGCCGACGAAAGCAGCGAGGGCAACATCTCGATTCTCACCCCGAGCTGATCACCAAGGCTATCGAAAGCGAGATCCTCTCGGAAGGGGGTGACCCTGACCGGTTGCGCGATTTATACTATTCACGCTGGGCCTGGAACGCATGGGCCTTCACCGAATACCCGAAACGCCGCGGCAAGGTCGATGGCGAAAAATTCCAAAGCATAGAACAAAGGTTGTTTTGATGGAAAACGCTGATCGCGGTACCGACTGCATCATGACCTTTACGGGACGGTCTTTCTTCCCGCTCGATCCTCGACCCGAAGACATCAGCATCGATGACATTGGCCACGCTCTGTCCTTGCAATGTCGTTTCGCCGGTCATACGACCACCTTCTACAGCATCGCTGAACACTGCTACCATCTGTCGCTCTTCGTGCCACCCGAGGATGCTTTATGGGCTTTGCTTCATGATGCGTCCGAGACGTGGATTCATGACATATCCCGACCGGTCAAGAATCTCCTCGGCGAGCCTTATAAGCGGATCGAGAACAATATCATGCAAGCGGTCTGCACCAAGTTTCACTTGCCGTTTGAGATGCCAGCGAGCGTCAAGGAAATGGACAACCGTATTCTCGGCGACGAGCGCGACACGCTCATGCAACCTAGCGACAACTTCCCATGGCCGGACACCGGCAAGCGCATCGGTGTCCGTATCCAGTGCTTCCCACCCGAAGCGGCTTACAAGCATTTCATGCGCAGATTTAACGAACTCATAACGAAGGAGTATTTCTGATGGACCAGCCGATCAACAAAATCACCCGTGAAGACGTGAACGCTTTCGACCACGCAGCCGAGAATGCCGGCGGCATGGACCTCTATCAGCAGCTTGCTGTTCGGTCGGCGATCTACCCCTGCAAGGGAACGCCGTTCGGGCTGATGTATGTCGCTCTCGGCCTCTCGGAGGCCGGCGAAGCACAGAACAAGGTCAAGAAGATCTTTCGCGACGATGGCGCCATCCAAATCCTGGACGAAGGCGTCTCGGAAGTTCGGGTTCGCTTCACGCCGATCAGCGATGCGCGCCGCGCTCAGGTCATCAAAGAGCTCGGCGGGCTTCTCTGGTACACGGCGGCGCTTTGCCAGGAGCTCGGCGTCACTATGAGCGAAGTGGCAAGCGCGAATCTCAACGAGCTTTGTTCACGGGCGGAACGCGGTACCCTGTCGGGTGACGGCGACGACCGATGAAAGGGTCCCTGCTCCAAGCCTGTGAGCACTACGTCGCCCGCGAGATTGCTCGCGGGCGCGTCACCAACAATAACTATCTTCGATGGCGAGAAGAGACAGCAAAGGCCTTGCCCGAGGCCCGCGAACGCATTAAGGCAATGGACAATCTCGAATTGCTCGAGCTTATCGGGGATGTGCTGAACAATGCTTGACGCTCTGCGGTTTGTCGCCACAGCGGTGGCGCGCAAGGACTATGTGCCTGCGCTCACTCACTACAAGATCAAAGACGGGCGAGTGACCGGGTTCAACGGTGTGCTCGCCCTATCCTCGGATATCGACGTTGATCTTGATATCTATCCGAATGCGACCAAATTCCTGGCCGCCATTCGCGCCTGTCCCGGCACCATTGCCCTGAGCATGACGCCGGCGAACAAACTCGCCGTGAAGTCCGGCAAGTTTCGTTCTTATGTCGATTGTCTCGATGGCGAGGACGCGATCTTCGTTGAGCCCGAGGGAGAAGAAATCGATCTCGGTCCCAACTTCATGACCGGCATCAAAACGTTAGCCCCGCTCATGGGCATTGACGCTTCGCGCCCGTGGTCGATGGGTATCAAGCTCCAAACTGGGTCCATGTTCGCCACCAATAACGTCATGCTTGCGGAATACTGGCACGGCGTCACGCTCCCTGTGGACGTGGTCATTCCCTCCGCGGCGATTGACGAATTGCTGCGCATTGACGAGCCCCCGACGCGAGTCCAGGTCACGGAACGATCCCTTTCCTTCTGGTTCGGGGAAAACCGATGGATGCGCACCGCACTGGTCGAGGCGACGCAATGGCCTGTCCATCGGATGCAAGAACTGTTTGACGCCTCCCGAGGACCGCAAACCGAACTCACGCCTGAGTTTTTCGAGGCGGTCGATACACTCAAGCCTTTTCTCAACGAGCACGGCACGCTCTATTTGAGTGCTGACCGTGTCTCGACCAGCAAGGAAGACGGCGAAGGGACTAGCATTGACGTGGCGTCCACAGGGGTGCTCGAGATGCAGGCCTACCATCAGAAACACCTTGCTTTGCTCGGCGAGGTCGCCGACACTATCGATTGGACGAGTTATCCGCGCCCCTGTGCCTTTTACGGCAAGGGGCTTCGCGGCGTCATGATCGGTCAAAGGGTTTGATATGCGTTGGGACCAAACCGGCATCTTTTGGGATGACTATGTGCCACCCAAGGTGCCGGTGGTCAAGGAGAAACGCGAGCCGCCCGAACCGATCTGGTTGAAAGACGACTACCTGCCCGGGCTTGAAGAAGCCAAGGCGTATGAATTTCAATACATATCCGACAACGAGCTGGTTGACCTTGCTAAAGCGAGGACTCGTCTCGTTTGGGATACGGAATTTTATAACAACTTCTCGCTGATCGGCTTTGGCGATCCCAAGACGCGCAAGGTCGTGAAGTTTGAATTTGGCGCTGGCGAGCAATTGCTCAGCGTCGAGCGTGAGAAGCTCATTTGGATTCTGCGCAACTTCACTGTGGTCGGGTTCAATGACACCGCATTCGATATTCCGATGGTGATGGCATCACTTGAGGGCTTCTCAACCGAGAAGCTTATGCAATGTGTCAATGACTTGATCTTCGGTGAGTTCGGGATTGGCTTTCGTCCGTTCATTTTCTATCGAAAGCACAAGATCAAACCGTTGGTAGTCGATAATATCGACTTGATTGAGCTGACCCCGCTCAGTCCGGGTTTGAAAATCTGTGCGGGTCGCATGTTCGCCGAACGCATGGCCGACCTTCCTTTCGCACCCGGAACGAATCTTAGCGAAGATCAAAAAACGATCCTCCGCTACTACTGGGTGAACGACCTCGACAACACCGCTCGTTTGTTAGGCGTCCACAGTACTGCTCTCAATCTTCGCGAGATTCTAAGCAAGGAATATAGCACGGATGTTCGCTCGAAATCCGACCCGCAAATCGCCGAGGCTGTGTTGCGTGCTGAAATCACGCGCATAACCGGGCGTCGTCGTTTTGAGCGCGTCGAGATCGAGGATGGGCGACGCTTTCGCTATACGCCGCCGAAGTATGTGCAATACAAGTCCGAGAACATGAAATGGGTTCTCGACTTCATCAAACGGCAATGGTTCGTGGTCGATGCTCAGGGCTCGCCGACGATGCCAAAAGACCTCGCTGGCATGGACATCCCGATTGGTGAGGCGACCTATCGCATCGGTATCGGCGGCTTGCACAGCCAGGAAAAGAAGGCGCAACACTTTTCGGACGAGCAATATGAGCTCAGCGATAATGACGTTGTGTCCTATTATCCCTCGCTCATGATCCAGCAGGCCATGTTCCCGCCAAACATAGGCCCTGTTTTTATCCAGGTCTTTGAGCGCATTTATCATCGGCGCATCGCGGCCAAGAAATCAGGCGACAAGGCGACTGCTGAAACGCTCAAGATCGTGCTCAACGGCACATTCGGCAAGACGGGCGAACGCGGCGGGCACTCTGTTGTGTACTATCCTGAAATGATGATCCAGGTCACGCTGACGGGGCAGTTGTCGCTACTCATGCTTATCGAGGCACTCGAGCTCGCCGGCATCAGCGTCGTCTCGGCCAACACTGACGGTATCATGATCAAGTGCCGACGCGACATGCTGGACGTCAAGAACGAGATTCTCGATTGGTGGCAAAAGGCGACAGGGCTCGAACTCGAATCCAAAAACTACAAAGCGGTTTACTCGCGAGACGTCAACAACTACGTTGCGATCTACGAGAAGCCGGATGAGAAGGAAAAAGGGGTTTGGAAATACGCCAAGGCAATTGGTGCCTATCGCAAGACAGTCGACGTGTACCCGCTCAAATGGAATCCAACATGTGAGGTTTGCAGCGAGGCGGTGATTGCCTTCCTGGCCCTCGGCACCCCTGTGGACGAGACAATCCGGAAGTGTGACGATATTCGCAAGTTCATCGAAGTGCGGCGCGTCAACGGCGGAGCGTTCAAGGACGGCGAATACCTCGGCAAGGCAATCCGCTGGTATTATTCAACCGAGGCAGGCGGACCGATCATCAATGCAAAGAATGGGAATTACGTGCCTCGATCCAAGGGCGCTCGTCCTTGCATGACTCTGCCCAAGGCAATCCCGACTGACCTTGATTGGGATTACTACGTCCAACGCGCAAACGATACGCTCGAACTTCTGCTGCAAGAAAAAGTTACCCATGATTGAGAAGAGGGGTTGCTTCGGATCTCAGCATCCTGGATAAAGGATCATCAGAGTCGAAAGGAACCCCAGCAATGACCGACATCTTCTCCAACACCTACTCCACCAAAGCCACCGCTCTTCGTGGCGCTCGTCGCGCCGAACTCGAGGACGACACCTACACCATCGAGCAGAATGCCGAGGGCCGTTGGATCATCTGCGAAGTTCTCGAAATCGATGCCGAGGAAGGCGACGAGATCGACATCTTCGAGAATAACGACAAGATCCGCGAGATGGCAGCGCGCATCGCGAGCGAGAAGCACTACAAGCAGATTCGCTTCATCCGTCGCTCGGCGTTCGGTGGCGTCTGCGGTTTCATCCATGCTTTTCTCGATGCCAACCCCGACCTCACCCGCAAGCAGGCGATGGTCGCGCTGATCGAAGGCTACGGCGTCGCCAACTACACGGCGCGCACTCAGTACCAGAAGTGGTACAGCAAGGGCAAGGTCGCCGCGTTCATGAACGCCCTCGACAACGGCGAAACTGCCGAATAGGCCCCGATTTCTTCACGACAGGGGCGATTTGCGAGGCGGGGCGATGATCGGCCCGCCTGCACCTTTTCGAGGAAAGAAATCGAGATCAGGTAGTGACTTCGAAACATATCGGTGGTATGATCTTTTCATCAGCAGAAGGAACCCCGACATGAACGACCTTTTCAAAGACCTCGACACCGATCCGATGGCAGAAATCCGCAAGAACGCGCATGTCGCGAACGGCGGCGAGAACATGCAGGCGATGGTCTGCCCCAAGTGCCACGGTCGCGGTACTCGCACTTACGGCTACGTCAACATTCGCACCTATCCGTGCAACTACTGCCGGCAGACTGGCAAGGTCACGCAAAAGCGGATCGACAATATCGAACGCGCCAAGAAGGCCGAGGCAACCCGCGAGCATAACGCCCGTGTTGCGCGCATGGAGTTTCAGGAGCAGCACAGCGACGTGCTGGCCTTTCTCCACAAGGCCGCTGATTGGTCATCCTTTGCCTTGTCGCTGCAAAATTCGTTTGTTGAGCGCGGTTCGCTGTCCGAAAAGCAGATTGCCGCCGTTCGCTCGATGATGGAAAAGTCCGAGCAGCGTAAAGCCGAGAAGCAGGCGAACGCACCCACGGTCGAGGTGTCGGCAATCGAAGCACTGTTCAACGTGGCCACAGAGAACGGCCTCAAGCGCCCGGTGTTCCGTGCCCTTGACGGGGTTGAAGTTTCCAAGGCCCCGATGACCGGTCGCAACGCTGGTGCTCTCTACGTGCGCGAGCATGGCGAGTACGCCGGCAAAATCGTCAGCGGCAAGTACTTCGCAACTAGCACGGCGACCAAGAACGTGCTGCCGCGGCTTCTCGCCATCGCAGCCAATCCCCTCGGTGAAGCTACGCTCTTCGGCAAGCAAACCGGACAATGCGGCTGCTGCGGTCGCGAGCTCACCGACCCGAACTCGATTGAAGCAGGGATCGGTCCAATCTGCGCAACGAAATGGGGCCTCTAGGCCCCATTACCCACCTGGCAACGGATGTCCTGTATATTCAGGGCATCCACAGGGAGAGGTCTGATGAACGCACCTGATTACGTCGCCGAGCTCGCGCTAATTGAAGCTTCCCGCATCCAGCGGGAGGCGATGGCGCTGGACATGGATGCAATCGAGAATTGGGATGAGGGCGAAGGTGACACGCAAGATTGATCCTGAGTACAAGCGTGCCTGGTACGCCAAAAACAAAGTTCGCGTTAACGCCGATCTCCGGGTACGATACGCAAACGACAAAGAATACCGCTCTCGCAAAGACGCCAACAACCAACGTTGGCGCGATGCCCATCCCGAAGCTTGGCGCGCTATCCAGGCACGATACGATGCCAAGCGACGAAAGCTCGCTCGAGCCTACCCCGCATACAACGCCGCGGCTGAGATTCGGACGCGCGAACTTATGAAGATCGAAATCTACGCAGCGGCCAAGAAAGCCCTGCCGACGAAATTGCCAAGTTTCATTCGCGATGACGTGATAACGGACATTGTGCTTGCGTATCTGGAAAATGAAATCCAGATCGAGGATGTGACCGTCAAAGCTCAGCAATACCTCGCCGCCTATTATCGAATGTTCGACCAGTGGAAAACGACCCCGCTGGAAGCTAACAAACTGCTTTACCCTGTGGACGAAACCGAGTAATGTAGGCCACGACAAAGAGGAGCAAACTATGTCGAATATTGAAACCAAGTTGAATGAGCTTCAACCCTTCTCGCCGCCCAACGCGACGGACGAAATGCTGCGCAGCGAAGATTTGTATCGTCGCGGCATTGCGAAATACACCCAGCGCATTGCCGACACGAAGCGCAATTCCGAGGCATCGCTCGCCGTTGTCGAGCGTCGGCTCATGGACGAGTTCGACCGACACAATCAAACAGTCAACGCGCTCCAGCAGGAAATGGAGACCATCAAGCAGGACATGGGCAAGGCCATCGCCGCCGACACCCGGCTTCTCGCGGCGGTACAAGCTGCTCTGGACATGCTGACCAATGACGCCACATGAAATCCACAACGAGCTTGTCCGCAAGTTTATCATAGAAATCGTTGCTCGTACAAAGACGAGCTCCGATCTCGTTGTCCTGACCGAATCCATGCTATTCGGTGTCATGCACGCTTTGACCAAGGTCCACGGCATGACACCGGCGCACTCGGTTGAGATGATCAACGAAGCGGTGTTACAGGCAACCCGCCGTCTTGCCGAGGTCAACAATGGCAAAAAGTAAGCCGAAGAAGACCGAGCTCGAGAATGCGATTTTCAGCGCGGCTGCCGGCTACGCGGTTATGAAACGTGGCAACATCCGACTGGCGCAACCCGACATTGCGAGGCGCCTTGCTGAAACTGCGGATCTTCTGGATGAAAGACTACAGCGTCGCCAGCTAGCAAAACTTGGCGACGACGCTCGCAACGAGTAGGTAAGCCCAGCTCGTTGCACAGACCCAAAACCAAAACCATTCCATGCGCGTGTACCTGCTTTTTCGCATTGGCTTATCCTTTCCAGGATTTCCACCAATCAATCAGCTTTCGGGGGTCATTGGACAAGTCAATGGCGGTCCTCATGAGCCCCTCACCCGTGAGGGTGAGCAGAGCTGCTACGGGGATCTTGTAAACGGTCGGATCGGCCTTGAACCAAGCGACCAGAGGGTCGGTGAAAATGTAAGCTGTGAAGATGGCCGCGAATCCAGTCAGGATGGCGCGCACAAGCGAGTGATAGGGCGACGAGGCGAGCTTGACGATGGTCGCTCCGAGCACTGCGATCCAGAAAGAATGGTCCGGATTCGGTTGCCACATTTCACACCCCCTTGCAAAGCTCACGCTTTGCAGCATTGTCGCCGACAATGTGTCGGCGCGTTTCCTCGGTATCGTGGCGCGAATAGGATCTTTCGGGAAACAGCTCGCAGTACACCCGCTTGTCAATCGCGGAGGTTGGGGTCGTTGTCGTCTGGCACCCCGTTACGAGCATCAAAGTCGCGCAAAGCAGCGTCCCGAGCTTGAGCGATTTTGCGAGCTTCATGGATCGACATCTCCGCTATGCGAGCCTCGACTTCACCAATCGCCCGCGCTCGCTGGGCCTGTTGCAAAAACAGGATCGCCAGATTAAGCGCGAGCGAAAGGAGTTTGATCCACGTCATTCCGGACGATTCTTGTTCCAGAGGTACGTCCAGAGGAAATTGGCAACGCCGATGACACCAGCGATAAGGCCCTGTCCGACCTCACCATTGGCGACTGCGTCACCGAAGAAAAAGCCGATGACGGCATAAAGGATGATGCGGATCAGCTGCTGGATGTTGTCCCAAGACATGGTGGCTTCCTCACTTCATGAGTTTTATGCTGGTCGCGGCCAACAAACCTAACGCCTGGTGAATGTCCGCGCTCGCGTTGAAATAGGAACTTCGAACCTCACCGGTCCCTATCGCTTCTCGATAACACACAATCAAGGCATCGGGCGAGATGCGGCCGCTATCAATATCGCGCAGCATGGCAATGAGAGCATCTCGTGGCGTCCACAGGGCACCGTTCGATTCTTCGGTGCTGCGCCGCTCAGCGAGGCTTTCCGGGTATTGCGAAAAGTCGTCCATTTACAATCTCGCTGCCTGGACGTGCATATAATCCCGGCCGATGGCACGACCGAGGGGCGTCCAGCCGACCGATTCCCAAATGTCGAGCCACGCCGAGTACTCAGGTTTGCTGAAAAGAGCCTTCGGTGCTTTCGTGTTGAGCCCATTGGGCGCGGCGTAGAAATCCCACGCGCAGCCGTAGGCGTGCATGGACCACGAAGTGCCGCCGCGCATCTTGCGGTGATTATAGGTGCCCGCTGTGCGATCAAGGCCAAGCTCCCGAAGCCGCTCATACCCATAACGTTCCAGGATCTTGTTGAGAGCGACGAGAGCAGAGTCGGCACACTTCTTGTGCAGCTGCGCACGTTTCGAGGTCTGCGAAAGATTCCAGTCGATCCGCATCGGAAAAGGCAGATCGATCATGACAAGTTGCGAAACGATAGCCGGCCCCGGCGCACCGTAAAATTTCGTGCAATCGATCTGTCGCGGAAATGCGAACGCGGGGGCAGGGGTGGGCGAGGGCGCAGGTCTCGGCAGGGTCAGGGCCGTTCCCGTGCGACGCCAATGGTCCCACTCGAGGAAGGCGCCCTCGGTGGCGTTGCCCCAATACCCATCTATCGTGCCGACCGAAGGGTACCCGGCGTGCTTGAGAATGAGCTGTCCCGCCGCGACAGCCTGTCGATCCTTGGCCAATTTTGCCGGGTCTGTGATGACCTCGGCTTTGCGGTTGGTCAAAATGAGATTGATACCTGCCCAGCTTTTGGCGCCAAGAATGCCATCGATTTCACCGTTGTAATAACCCGCCGCATCAAGCAGCGTCTGAATCTGCTTGATTCTTGCTTTGCTCAAAGACATGGTTTTCTCCTAAACCGGATCACCGTATAGCGTAACCTGGCACGTATCGTTGGCAAGCGCCGCGGTGCCGGGGTTGACGACACGTCGCAGCCACACAGCGACGAAATCACCGGACTCGAGCTCGGAGGGCGAATCCAGAACAAGCCCCGTGCCGATGCTGGTGGGCGGAGGGCTATGATCGAACATAACACCCGCTGGCGCAGTGTCTTCATCGGGGATCGTAACGGCAGTCCCATTTATCCCCGCCGGATCAATGCCGATGCTGATATGCGTGCCGGGCGACGGCGTATTGGTCGCAACAAAGAGGACCGCAGCCTCCAGCTTCTCTGTGGATGTATTCTCGATGTAAAGGCAGCGATACTTGGTCGACCCTGACGCTCGCTCACCCGAAGTCACATTAACGAAGACATTTTGCAAGGCGTTGTCAGCCATCACTGTGGACGACTTCGCACCGCCCAATGAAGCAGCCGGCGACGTGTTGCCCGAGCCTCCCGATAGCGTCCACAGAAAGTCTGAGCTCTTCATGATCAGGCCTCGATTGCGTAGCGCACGGTTCGATTACTGCCCGCCCATACTTCCACAGGGAGCGTGTCATCGAAAAGGCTTTCGCCGTGCTGATTGACCGAGCGAACAAAAAGCGTTCCTGTGCCTTCGATGACAGTGCCGGGGATTGTAACGACAAGCGAGTTATAATTGCCGTCATCCTGAGTTGCGCCGCACAAGCGAAGGGTGTTGGTGCTGTCCCGGATGTAAACGCGATGGAACGTCACGTTCTGACCGGTCGTGCCCTCGGATGGCTCGGCAGGGTCATTTTGAAAGGCAATCGAGGGGCTCGCCCTGCCTCGAGTCCGCCATGTGACGTTGTAGGTGTCGCCGACCACTAAGGTCTGCGGCGTGTCGCTGCGCACGCCGGCAATGCGTGTATCATGCGGGCGAACGGGACGCAACGTGCGAGGCAGATTGGCAGAGTTCCATCCGTTGTAGGCGAGCGCGTCTTGGATACGCTGCTTACCATTGATGGTAGTCGAAATGAGCCGCCACTGCGGTGTGTAGGCGAGCGGATAATTGAATGCCAGAGGGACAATGTTCCGATCTGCCCCGTCCACGATGTAGACGCCTGCACCGGGAGCGTGATTGACTGCCACAGTATCAAGCAAGGCTCGCTTGACGCCGTTAAGCTGCCACTGTGAGGGGCCGGTTTGCGTCGCCGAAGCAAAAGTAAAAATCTCGTTGCCGATAAAGACGAGCGGCCTTCCTGCTCTCTGATCCGAAGTCGAGTATGTCTTCAGATTCACCCCATTGACCACGCCGTCAATGGTGATGGTCGCGAGCTGTCCATCCTGGAGACCGTCCCATCGACTGATGGCGACACCGAGCTGCGCGTAGGTTGTATATACACCGTTGGCTTGAACCAACGTCTCACCGGTCACACCCGGCATGTTGGCGATATAAGCCTCATAAGAAAGCTGCATGTCATTTGCGGGCGTCGGGAAAAGCAACGGGTAGACGACATTCTGCGACGTGTCAGGCGTAACTCGGCCTGCCCGAGCGGCAATCCAATACGGCGAAGTGATACTAAGCACCCCGGTTGGGGTCTTCGGATTGTAATCGATGCCGGGGTCATAGGGATCTTCCGGCGTATCGAAAAGCGGCGACGTGTCAGGCAGCACATATTCCGATACGGTAAGCAACACTGTGTTCTCTTTGAGAGGAGCCTTGCGTACCTTTTCCACGACCACAGGGACGCCCCAAAAGCCATAATCTTGTTCGCTGAACCTCACCACGTCGCCGGGCAGGCACGATGCTCCGTACCGCGTGGCGAGTATGCTCGCTGAAAAGCGGGGCACCGACACGGATGCAAGATCACGACTTGCAAGGAAGAGACCGAGGTCTGCATTCGTCACGTAAGGGTAAGGCAAATCCGCCGAGCGTCGCCCGCGACCCGACACAGTGAGCGTGGTGACGTTCTGCACCATGATCGGCGTTGGCTCATAGTGGTTGCCTCGCTCAACGTAAGTGCCCCTCAACACCTCGAGTGTCGAAGCCCAAGAGCTTTTTTGATACCCTTGAATGCCGAGCAAGGTCGTGCGACCGAAATTCTTGGCCGAGCCCGGCACCGCGGTTTCGCGGATCGGTCTGACCTCAATCTTTGCTGTGCCGGGATTCTGGTAGACAATCGAGTAGGTTTGGTCTTGCAACGCGCCGAGGACAGCAGTCGCAACCGTTTCCTGCTCCACGACGACCGAGGCAAAATTGTCTTCATCGCCGAAAACAACACTCGCAGCGGTGAACGTTCCGGCGATGTCCAAATCGGCAAGAGGAACGCCCGCACCACCCCACTCGTTGGTGATCACGTCAATCATGGCAGTGGCGCAGTTAATATCGTCATTGCGCCGATTGCGCGCGCCGGGGAAGCTGGCTGGGTTCGGGAAGCGTTCAACTTCGATAGTCAATCCCTCAAGCGGAACGTCCATCCGAACGCCGCGCAGGATCATATAAGCCACACCGACATAAGCAGGTTGATCCGGTACCGAGCTGAGCCACGGATCAACGTCCTGGTCAAAGTCGCCACCGTTGAATGCGATTTCGACTTTCGAGAAAGCTGTTTCGTTCTCAGGCAGCGTGAACGTGGCGCGCGCCGGACCAACGGACCCCGTCCACAGGGCTTCTTTGTCGGCGTAAATGCCGCGCAGCACGACGCCGGGGCCGAGGCAGATGCCGAGCGTCATGTCGGCAATGAACCCGATTGCTACTGTGGTTTCGGTCGTGACCGTCTCTTCCACGTCATAAGCAGGTTCCCACACCGCCCCGACATAGCGACCGGGAACACGATACGTCTTGGTATCTGTGGTCGTGGTCGTTTCGTAAAGGCCGCGAGGGTTGCTGTACCCGATGACATTCGGGCGGCTGATGCGACGGCGACCACAGATATAGGGGATGGGCTCGCCGACCGTAGCAATGGGAACGCTGCCTGACAACGACCGCGGTGGCGTGACCTCCGATTGCACCGAGCTTTTGGAGTTCATGCTGCGGTACATGGGACCGCCTGCGCCGTAAGATGATGACCACCCCATTGTGTTACCTCGTGCCGGGAATTGTCAACAGCTCGTAAAGATCCTGTTTGATCTTCGTCACTGTTTTGCCCTCGAAGTTCAGATCCGTGAAAGGATTCTCGACCGGGATGAACGGGAAGCCGCCAAAATTGACCACGTTATTGAACCGATTCTTGCAGTGGCCCAGTCGTTTGTGATCACACCCGAATGTCAACTTGACTTCGTCACCCACCTCGACATCCCCAAATGGATAACCGATGGTCACAATGTTATTCGCATTATCGTAAATTGCTCTTTTCTCACCTGTGCGAACGTTCTCGATCTCGCCCGTCTTGAGCTCGCCGTCAGCAGTCTGGTCATTCTCGACCGTGATCAGCTGCCGCTGAACCTTGGTAATCGTAGATGTCACTGTCCAGTCATTTTTGTTGACCTTGCATCGGTCATCAAAAAGCATGTGATTGCACATGCGCTGGTAATAGATCGACGCAATATTGCCGTTAAGCTTTGCCTGGATGACGGATCCAGTCTTGATGGTGATGGTCGGCCCTCCTCCCGACACATCCATGCCGATGCCTTTCCATTCCATCTCCCACTCGGTATTCCAATCGTCGCCGCGGTGCGCTCGTCGCACCTCGACAACAAGCACCTCCGGAGTGACGGAATAGCAATACAGACGGGCCAGATCGGTATTGGATCGAAACGTGAAGTCCATGGTCATAACGGTATCGACCACTGAACCCGTCTCGATGGAAGTGCGACTGATGCCGCCGGGCAAAACAAGGTAAAGCTCGCCGTCGCAAATCCCCGGCTCATTGTCCGAGGTAAAACGAAACGTGCCGAGCGGGCTGGTGAACTTATAAAATTCAACCGGCTCGCCGTCCTGCACCGAGTTGTCTTTTTGAGCGTAGCTCATTGATACACAGATTCCAGATTGAGCGTGACCGTCGAGTGATTCTGATGATGCTCCATGCGCACCCTATCATCCTTCAAGCGCATCTGATAGAGCAGCGACACCTTACTGATGACATTGGAACCCGGCTGATTGCCGATACTCGTATCCAGGTTTAAGGTCACGCTCACCGGGTCGCCGTTCGGAGCATAGTTCATGACGGCACTAACGATTGCCCTGTGGATGAGCCCGTTCTGCCTAAAAATCGACACTGCGCTGAACATGCGCAACTGGAACATCTCGTAAACTTGAACTTCGGTCGTGGTGATCGAGGTCGAATTGAGAGCAGGTTGCTCAGTGAGCGGCAAATCATCATAGTACGAAGGAATGAAAACAGTACGCTGGCGTCCGCCCATGTAATCGAGAACGGCACGCCAATAATCCATGTCTTCAAACCGGTCGAAGTAATAGCTGCGATTGCCTGACACGCGGCCACCATGTCGCCATGTGTTCCAAGCAACCGGCACGGAGAGCTCACCATCGAGCCACGCCCCTCCGCGGTTCATGGCCTCGCCGACGCGCCCATAAGGTTCGTTTGCGACCACAGGGGTGCCTTGCAGCGTCGGCAGAACGAGATCGAGCTCGCGACGAAAACGCCGCGGCCGCGTTGTCTCGAGCGTAACACGCGCCTCACCCAGTCGCTCGAACTTCTCTAGCTGCGGAATGTCGGTCATGCGACAAGGCAACGCGGGACAGACGCAATGCCCCAAATCAACCAGCCGCCCCACCGGCTCGGTCAGGATCGCCCCTGTGGATGTTACTTCGTCAATCTCGTGAAACGTCACCTTGCGCGTGAAGACGTCGAAGATCGCAAGCGATTCTCCATCACGAAGATCCGTTTGCGAGGGATCGAAGTACAATTCGGTTTCATTCGGGGCGATTTGCGCTGTGAGCCGTGTCCAATAATGGTAGAGCGGATGCAAGTATTCCTGATTCTGATACTTATACATCTCGGCGAACGCCATGCGCCAATCCGCATCGTCGCGAAGGTGCAAATTGTGCGAGTAACGCTGCCTAGGGGCGGCGCGTAGGCGATTTCTTTGCTCGCGCGACGAAAGGGTCATGCTAACGGAAGTGAGGAAGTGGAATTCCTCCGTCACAGGTGCGAGGGGCAACACATGCGCCGCCGGCGGCACCGGTTTTGGTGTGGCCACTGCGTAGTTTTGAATCTGCGTGAAACGAGCAGGTTGCACTGGCAGAACGACAACGTATCCTTGGATCTGCGTGAAGCGAACCGACTTGTTGGAAGATTCGACAACGTATCCTTGGATCTGCGTGAAGCGCGTAGGTTGGTTTTCCGGCTCATAGGTCAGGAACAAGCGTTCTTCACGCGCAGTCCATCCTGTTTGATTTCCGTACCATCCATAAAAGAACCACTCGACCCCGTCATCCGAGTACTCAATCTGGATCGATTTTGGTGCGTAAGACGTCCCGTTGTCGCAACGGACAGCGACCTCTAGAATGTCTTTCTCGTTGCCTGCTCCGTAGTCATAAGCGATCCAACTGTTGATTGCTTGATCGCCTGCGGTACTCCAAGCGGTGGTTATGTTGCCATCAAAGGCACGCGAGGGAGCATAAGATGCACCGTAAACCGAAGAAGCATAAGCTGTGCCACCTGTCGGAATTTCAGGCACACCGACAGCTTGGCGAAACTCAACTTCCGTGAGCTGAACATAAATGCTCGAGTTGACTTCCGGGAAAAGAACCCGCCAGTGCCGATGCGCCGCCATGTCAGCTTATGCCGTCTTCTCGAGGCGCAGCGTTGCGGCCTCGAATGCTGATTTCGTCCACAGTTGGCCTGTCGCCGGGTCCTTCTCGAAAATGTCAGCGCGGTATGTATACGCCGAGGTCAAGACGTTGTCCTCTCCCTCTGCGACTTCTTCATCCGACACAATCGAGATCTGAGCATTGCCGAGGCCACCCGCCGCGAGCTTCGCCATCCCGATGACACAAATGCCGGCGATGGCTTCTGCTTCCGGAGGCAGTTCGGAAAAGTTGTAATCCGAAATATTGCCGGGGGCAGCAGCTGTCACATAGGACGTGTCCGCATTAGGTGCACCCTCGGTTACAGCAGCTGCACCCGAGGCAGCGCCGACCACACTCCATTGGCCGCCGGCAACGTCGCTCGCCAAGGTGTTCGGGATACAGCGAGCAGGACCGAAGAACGTATTGTTAACGCCCCCCGTGGTATCCCACAAAATTAAGTCATCAAAGCGCCGATCCACGGACCCGACTGCGCTCCCTCCCCATGTACGCCAGAAGCGGGGCAGCACGGTGCCCAAGTCAACATTGTTGACGATCAATTCCAACACACCATTGATGCGAAGCTCTACCTCCCCGACAACGTTGTCCTGTAGCACTCGCACTTCGAAATGATGCCACGCGCCTGTGGTGATAAGCCCCGAGTCCGTTTGCCCAATAACGGAGGCAGCACTATCCGTGCGCTCGATTGTCACTGATCCATTAGGTTGGATGGCCACGTTGACTATCGTATTTTGAAGCTCGTCCCTAATGGAAAAACCGCACCGGCCCGCAGAGCTTGTAGGCATTTGTGGAAGAAAGATACCCACTGCCGCACCAACCTCGTTAGAGTCTGTCGGGTAACGAATAGAGGTGCCGCCAGCCTGATAATCAGTATAGTAGCGGTTGCCCGTTCTAGCAACAGACGGATCATTTACGACTTGCGAAGACCCTGCAATAGTGGCATACAGACCCGCAAGCATGTTTGCTCGGGCTGCTGTACTCGTACCATAATGCTCAAAGCTATCAGCGAAAAGCAGGGCCATGTCAGGTGCTCCCAAGAAGCGCGCGAAGTTCCTCGCGATTGTACTTGATTACATTGATGATGGCGCTATGACCTTGTGAGGTATCCATGGCGTCAATCATCATATTCGGGTCGACCACATTCTTAATCTCTGTGGTCGTCTGAACCTTGGTTTCGCCGGACTGCTGCGGTTGCGCGTTCGGATTATAGAACGGGTCGTTCCAACCTCCTCCGCCGAAACCAACCGTACCACCTCCGCCACCTCTGCTCAAGCTTCCGCTACCGCTACCGCCGCTTCCGCTACCGTTGCCACCCCAATTGCTGTGAGTGGCTTGCTTTCGAATGAGTTCGGCCTCAGCTCTCGCTTTTTCCGCATCTGCGTAATCTTTCGCCGTCTCAGCTTGTAGCTTTCTGAGCTCCATGTTCTCGCGTCGATAGAACGCAGCAAACACTTCGCTCAGATGAGCGAGGGATGCGAATGCGCTCTCGACGGAGTTATAAATCGTTGCACCCGCTTTCTGACCACCAGACACCATGGCCTTCTCGATGGTGTCGCCAGCAGCCGACCCTCCCTCTTGCATGCTCGCCTTGACTGCGCCGGTGCTTTCCTTCACTGCCCCAGTATAGGCGTTGTATGTATACTCTGCCCCCGTCTTATGGCTCTTCACGATAATGTCGGTCAGCTTGCCATTCATTTCCTCGAAACGAGAAACAGCATCCTGAGCACTGTCTTGCAAATATTGTGCCGCAGTTTTGCCGCCGTCTTCGATTCCGCCTTTCATTGTGGCTGCTGCTACTTCGCCGCCACCAGTAATGCCATCCTTGACCTGGTTGTAAAGGTTTGAAGCCTGATTCTTGAGCTCAGCGACTGCCTTGTCGGCATTGATCTGAATATCAATCGCCCACTTCTTGCCTTCCTCATTCCCCCAAAAAGCATACCACGCTTCGGCGAACTTGCCGAACGTCTCGATGGCCTTTTGCAGGGCCGTCTCCCAATCGATGACATATCCGATGACAAGGGCGACACCTGCCGCGAACGCGGTCAAGGGATTGGCAAGCAAGAGCAGGTACACTTTTTGAATGGCACCAAAAAGTGTGACACCGAACGCCGTGGCGAGGCTCGTAACCATGCCAAGGATTGTCGGCCCGAATGCCACAATCATGGCGGGCGCAATGGGAATGAGCTTCTCGACCACAGTATCGAGATTCTGAGCTACCCACATGATGCCGTCCGAGAATTTCACCATCAGCTCGGCAATAAAGGAGGTCGCTCCTGACAACCCGTCGAGTGTGCCGACTAGCACGGTGATGGCGTTGCCGATCAGCAGGAAACCGTCACCGAGGGTCGCCGGCATCTCGGCCGCCTTTTGCGTGAACTCATCCAGCCGCTTGGTGAGCGTGTTGAAAATCACCTCACTTGTGATCTTTCCCTCACGGGCGAATGCGGTCAGCCCAAGCGTGGTCGTGCCCAACTCAGCGGCAAGCGCCTTGGTCACCTCGCTCGAGTTGTTCATGACCGTTTGCAGCTGCTCGGTCGCCAGCTTGCCGTTGGTCATGCCTTTGGCAAGAGCTTCCTGAACCGAAAGCGCCGCCTGCCCTTTCGTACCCGAGGCGACGAGCGCAAGATTCAACGCTTCGGTATATTTAATCTGCTCGTCAGTCGACTTGCCCAGTGCCTGCAACACGGTCGAGTTACGAACGAAAGCCTCGGACGTTGAATTGAGGCTCGAGTACGTGAGGCGAGCCGTATTGGCGAGCCGATCCATAACGGACGACGCGCCTTCCATGTCGCCGATAGCGACGCCGACACGCGACGACACGTCAGACCAACTGTCAGCCATGTTGCCGAGTAGGCTGAGTGAGAAACCCCCGAATATGCCAGCAATGAGGCCTTTCATGCTGCTCAGTGGACCGAGCAAACGATCCACTGAACTTTGCATTTTGCCGGTGGCGGTCGAGCTCTCGGTGACGCCTTTGTTAAAGTCGTCAACACCGACCGCGGCATCACCTGCGGCCTTTTTGAGGTCGTCAAGGGCGTCAGAGGCTTTCTTGAGCGGATCGGAGTCCGCTTCAAACCCGACTTGTGCCAGATCCACCATTCGGCATCCCTCTCGGTTTCCCTTGGCCGCGGCCCTCGAAAAGACGACGCAGACCCGCTGTGTCGTCCATGCTCACCAAATTGCGAACTCCTGTTTTTGCCCCGAGCCGTCGCCTGTGCCACCAATCGACGTAGACACCGGAACAATTCCGCAGCAGCCGCGCTTCAAAGTGCCGGACCAGGTTCCCCGAAATATTCGAGTACGCCTGGATCTCGGCGAACGTCAAAAGCATTGGCGCATATCCATTCCCGGCAGGATCGTAAATCTCCTGAAACCAGGTCCACACATGCGCCAACTCGGCAGGGCATTCCGGCAGTGGCTTCTTGCTCTCAAACGCCGCTTTCGCGAAGCTGAGAAACTGCTCGGTCAGCCCTTGATAAAATTTGCCCGGTTCGCCATCTCCCGGTCGAGGACATCGCGAATCCAGCGGAAACGGGTCAGCACCGCTCGCACGTTGTCGGGTGTGAACTCGAGGTTCACACCGTCAAGGATAATATTCTTCCATCCCTTGACACATGCGATGATGGTCTCCAGGCCTTCCGCCTGCAAGTCGACCACAGGGGCCTGTTTGTTCATCGCCCTCGCCTCGGCGATCTTGGCACGCCGGTCGAGCAGCCAACGCTCGCGCGCAGCGTACTCGTCGGAGTCGGTGCCGACGATGTAGATGCCGATGGCTTCGCCTTCGTGCATCAAAAACTCGTCGGATTTGACCGGGTGCTTGAGATGCACGAAGAAAGGCTCCTTTACCGGAGCGAGGTTCGAAAGGTCCACAATGTCCTCCTGTGGTCGAGTTGAAAGGAAGTCAGCTCAGGGAAAGCCGACTGTTACGGCGAGGGCGACGCGATGGGCTCGCTCTCGATGATGACGGGGCCGGGATAGATCGCGAGAGTGTAAGTCTCGGTCACGAAATCCTCATTCCCGCCAAACTGGTTCGGCACGCCGGCGACCATGGCCCGGAAATAGAAGATGGTATTGGTCATCAACTCGTTCTCGGCGTCCTGGAGCTCGAGCTTGAAGTTGTAATAATACTTCGTCTTCTCGGCTGCCCGGAAGGCGAGCTGCCCCGGGTCGTCGCTGATGCGACCAACGATGACGGCAGGGTCGCCGGCGTCGCGGGTGCCCTTGGATTTCGCCACCCACTCGTCCGACACGAGCGGGAACTGGAGGACGTTGGCGGTGCCGCCGAACTCGCCCATGTTATTCAGCCCACCGAGTGCGGTATAGATGTCCGCTTCGAAGTTGTCACGGGCCGTCTGCGGCGTCGAGAAGTCGATAGCAGCCGTGGTCCCGATACTGAGGATGCCGCCTGCAAATGTTCCGATAGCCATTTGAATCTCCTAGACCATTGAAAGGTACGGAATGGAAACGGGAATCCTCAACCAAGCGTCATCCGGCAAGGGTATGGAAGCCCAAGGTTCGCGGATAACTTGTACTACAGAACCATCCCCTCCGCGAAGAACAGTCCCTTTCCCATAATGGGCCACAATAGCATCCGCAATCGACAAAGCAAGATTCAGCCCTTGATTGCGCGGCCATACCACCGTGATCTGCAAGAAGCCCTGATAATGTTTCGGATCCTCATCCCCGACAAACGGGGTCAGCGTCTCATTCGGAGCAAATTGCATATCGAGGTACGCCCGTCCCACTCGCGGCTTGTAAGGCGTCTCAGGTTTCACCGCGTCCACAGGGGGCGAGGCCGGCAACCCCAGCGTGTCGATATGGTTGACCAGCAAATCGGAGATCGAAGCGTTGCCCATGTCAGTCCGCCAAAAGCTTTGCGTTGCGCTCCACGATCTGCGGCCATTGCTGTGCCGCAGATCGCACGAAAAACTTTCCCGCCATCTTGCTCGTTCCGTACTCCTGGTATGCGGCATAGTTCGCCGCAAAGACGCCGTAAACCTTATCACCGAGTTCGGCATCCGCAATCGTCAACGAGATTTGCATATCGTTGACGTGATACAGGTCCGAGGCATCATCGCTTCGGAACATAATCGGCACGTCTGGCGTGTTGAGGGTGGTGAAGAACGACGAGCGAAGAAAGCCGGTGATGACTGGCATGTTGCCACCCTTGGCAATCGGCACCAAAGCTCGCTCGAACAGATCTTGGCACGACTGCTGAAAAAGCGCCAACAGCTTGCCTTGAGTTTCAAGAACAAACTTATCGACAACAGCTGCCAACGTGATCTTGTTGCTTACCATTTTCGATCCTATGCGGGCGCACGCCCTGAGCCGGAGGAGCGAAACCCGGGCGTGCGCCCATGACAGCTTCCCTATGGCTGCCCGTTCATGTCATATCGCATCGCGCGAAAACAATCAAACGTCACGGCGAGGGCCGGGCGACGACGCGAGTCCACAGGGGCAGCGCCCGAGGGAACGGCAGGCCTTGGAAATGCGATTGTCAGGACCCCCGCAAGCGACGAGCGCGAGCCAGGAAATTGATGCGATACGTTTCATTGCATCGGCAATTGATGATCTCACCTGCCGGCGCATCGGGATCGCCCGGGTACAAAATCTGAACGCCGTCTTGCGTCACGTAAGGATCATCAAACCCGACTTTCTGACCATCGAGATATTCATGCGAATCTCGCGTCTTCTTGTCCATCGTCGCGTCCCACTCGCGCTCTATCTCTTCCTTGACGATAGCGCCGGTCGCAATAGCTTGAGCATAAGCTTCACGATTGCCAGCATGCAGTGCGCCCATCATCTCGGTACGCGCAACCGTATCGCCTCGCAATTTGAGCAGTCGATCCGAGTAGCGGCCAAGCAACGTGTCGAGCTGCTTCTTGGTCAGCTCTTTCTCGTCGGCAATCGCGTTCAAGATCCACTTGTCATAGCGACGGTCGCGCATCTTGCGCTCGAGAAACTGCTTCATTGTCGCAAGGCTGGTCAGCTCGTTACGAGCATTGAGCACAAATTCTTGCTGCGGCAGTGACAAGCCGAGGATGCCACCTGTGCGCCGTTTCGTTTTGGAGTTGATGCGACCGACCAAATCGAGAGCCACTGTGGTCGGGTTGTTGCCTAGGATCATGCCGTTTTGTAGAACGTTCCTCGCAACCTGTTTTTGTTCCTCCACTAGGCGCGTGATCTTGGTGGAGGATTTCTCACCGAGCCACAACTCTGCCCCCGGCGCGCGCGCGTCGAAACGAACCAACAAGGGGCCGACTGTAGGAATGCGCGGCATGGTCGTTACGGCCTCACGACCCGAGGCAACAAACGCGGCCGCTCGCGCCTCCTGGTAGGCTTCAAACGCTGCCGGCTCGATGCGCAAAGCTTCTACGGCGCGCTCGATATCCCCCGCTTTGATAGCGGACACGACTTGATTAAGAACGACTTTGTCTGTGATCTCGGCAATGGACGCGAGGAAAGCATCCCGGATCTCAGGTTCGTACTTGTCGAGCAATCGCCGATAGCTGCGAGGCTGCGCCATTACGCTCGCCCCTGAACCTCGAAGAGCACAGCAACGGTCGCCGGCTTAACGGGATTGGAATTGACGATCTCATAATCCACGCCGTTGGCGTCCCGGATACGATCCTCCAACCGCGGTTCTGCAAGATCGCCACCAAAACGATTACGCGGCGAAATAAAGATCTGTCGATCTCCCTGCTGGATGCGCGTACCGTCAATTTGTCGGTTGCTGTAGTTCGTGACCACCAGCGTCACAGGTTCAGGATCGTAATTCGGAAAGCGAAGGATGAACCCTTCGGCGCCGAATTTCTTGATCAGGCGATGCGCTGTATTCTGGCTCTTGGGATAATTGAAACCGGCCATCAGCGCGTGACCTCGCCGAAATAAAAGCTGCCTTGCACCACACCAAGCAGAGGTGCAAGAATCATGTCAATGACGCCGATGACCGGCCACGCATCGGCGGCGGACATTACTGTAGAATCGACATAGGTGACCGACAAGGGTCCGACTGTCTCGCTTTTGACGCGCTCAGCAGCGACGTAATCCGGAACAAGCGATCCTGGATTCTCATGCTCGCGCAAAGCCGCTTCATAGGTCGCCCGCTCGATCTCGGCTGGCACTTCGTCGCTGGGAATTGGGTTGTTTTCAGCATCGGTGGCACCCGTTCGGGGCCATTCGCGATCCTGAGCGCGCCCGCCTGTTTTCTTGCCGATAAACTGTGCTCGATACTTGCCGTCGATATAGACGGAGCCTCGGACCAGAATTGCGTCCACAGGGTCGGCCGGCGAGGGTTCAAGGTCGCCAACGTCATAGCCCATGGTTTCGCAATACTCGAAGAATCCTTCGATTGTTCCGTAGGCGTCCATCTTGTCACCTTCTGGCTTCGAGGAAAGCGATTGCGTCTTTCTTGTTGGCGACGCGAGCCGAGGGATCGACCTTCTCGATCAACGAGCGCAGCTCTGCCGCGGTCATCGCTGAGAGCACGACGCTTTCCGGGATCTCGACATCCGGGTTGATAGCCGCGGCGGCGGGCTCGTTGATATAGGACGAGTACACCGGAATCCCGTGCTCCTCATAGGCTCTCTTGACCTTCGGCCAATCGCCAATGATGACAACACGGGTTGCTCCCGGATGTACTCGATCAAAGTATTTCGGATTCATATAAACCCGACCGGGCTCGAACCCTGACCGCTGCGCGGAATAGACGATTTCCATGCTGTCCTCCGTAAACGAAACCCGGGGCCGAAGCCCCGGGTTGTTGCTCACACCTTACGGCGAGGGCGAGGCGCTGGCGAGCTCGATCAGCACGCCTGCCGTGGACTTGTCGTCCGCGGCGTACTTGCGCCAGTTGGCGCCGGTGCCGATCTGCGCGAGGTTCGGGTTGATCGGCGCAGCCGGGGAGCCTTCGTGGTTCCAGGAGTAACCGAGCAGCTCGACGTTGAACGTGCCTTCCGCACGGAAGCCGATGGCCAGGTTCTCCTGCTCGTTGATCAGGTACGAGCGGATGCCCGGTGCCTGGCTTTCCACGATCTGCACCGCGCCGGGCTGGAGGCCGAAGATCGTATCGGCCGGAACCTTGTCCGAAACAAGCACGGGCTTGCCCATGGTACCCGGCTGGCCGCCGTAGACGACGAAACCCGCTTCCTCGAAGATCTTGTCCGCGATGGCCTGATCCACGAGATCGAAGTAGGTGGCCGAGTCCATGCCGAAGACGGCGATGCGGTTGAAGCGGTCGCCGAAACGACGCATGCCCTTGGTGAGCACCTTCTTGCCATCGATGGACCAGTCTCCCGTGGCCACCATGCCGGCATTGGCCCCGATAGCGGCTTCCAGTGCGGCGAAGGAGGCTTCGATCATGTAGGACAACGTGGCATCCGCCATGTGCTGTCCGATGACCTGAGAGAACTCCTCCGGCGACCGGGCGCGGCGCTTGAACGCCTCTTCGGTCGTCGCATAGGGGCCGTACTTCCACGGGGTCTTGATGCCGACCATCTCGTCGGCACCGATGGCGGTCGGAGACACCGGAGACGTCGAGTTGACGTTCCGATGACTGACGCCGCCCGGCACGGTGTAGAACGCGCGCTGGGTGAGGTTGCCCTCCAGCAGCTCGTTGCGAAGCACGATGGCGCCGCCCGACGCGGCATTGAAAACGTCCAGAACATCCTGCATCCTCTCGAGGTAGGCAGTCTGCGCCTGGTCGTCATAGATGATCAGGTCGGTATTGACCGTGGTCATTTTGGTTCCCTTTCATTCACGCCGGGCGGATCGCATCCTACCTCGGCAGCCGAAGATATGCCTCCTGGCCGTGCTTCTGCTGGAACTCCCGCTTCTGCTCCGGCGACATTTGGCTCCGTTTCAGGCCGGTGGGCGCAGCCCCCTTGCCATTCCCCGGACCCTTTCCGGTTCCGGACCGTCCTTCACCCTCGAATGCTCGTCCGAACTCTTCGGAATCGCGCATTTCGAGAACGAGCTCAGCAATGGTCATGGGCGACCCCTTGGAATCGCCGATCCGAACATTGCCCTCCGCGTCGACCACCTCGACCCGGAAGTCGTCCCCATCTTCGACCACGCGGGTCGAATTGCGGACGTGAGGAAGAAGAAGCTTCACGGCACCTTTGTGCTCGGCGATAGCCGCCACGGCAACGCTGTCACGAAGGAGCTTGTCGATCTTCTGTCGATACTTGACCGATTTCGACTGCTCGGCTTCCAGTTCCTTGGAATGCTTGTCCAGGAGCTGGGCCTTAGCGGCTTCAAGCTTGGTATTCACCAGCTTGTCCGCCTCCTTCAACGGGTCGATCTTCTTGAGCTCTTCGAGCTCAGCAAGGGCAGCTCGCGCCCTGTCCGGATCGATGTCCTTATACTTGACCACGTCACGCTTGAGCTGATCCAGCTCCGTCTGCTTCTTCCCGAGGGTCGATTTCAGACCGTTGACGTCTTCAAGCGCGTAACCATCCACCGGGATGATATCCGCAACGAACCTGCCGTCCTTCTCCACGTACTCGCCGCGGAGGGGCTCAGGAAGCGCCGAATGTTCATCCGGTGTCAGAATCGCTCGCAGTGCCATGTTAACTTCCTCTCTTTCGGGGCTCGCCCGGCTTTGGCTCGCAAAGACTTCCGACTTGATTGAACCACTCGGCGGTCGGCGCACCGAGCAGGTTTCGGGTCCATCCCGACATGGAACGAACCTTGTGGCGAATGACTGGGACCACGTTTTCCCATGCTCCCCGGAACATTGAAGCACTCGGCCACTGTTCCTTGCCGTCAACCCGCCCCATGGTCTTTTCCATGGGAATCCCGCAGCACACCACATGAGTGGCTCCGAGATCGAGACACCGCTTCACCGCAAAGAGGCCAGAGGAACCGGATTTCTTTTGCCGAGGAAGCATGTACTCGATTTGTAACGTTATAGCGCCCGTTTCCCGTTTCGTAAAGTGGGAACAAATTTCTTTGGCGTCCGGGTAGCCTCTTGATCTGCGCCGATCAATTCGACCCTCAATCTCTTCCGGGTGAAGCGTGACCCATGACGTGAGCTCACCCGCCCAAAGCACCCCGGCTTCATTGGCAGCTACCACGCCATCGAAATCGCTCAGCGCCAAAGCTCCATCGATGTCCGTCCACAGGGAGGTGGCGCTACCCAGCGCAAGAAATTTCTTCGATTCCACCGAATTGCTCCCGCGTCCATCCTGACATGCTGAAAACGCGCCCTTGCAAATGGGGCGCGGCCTGTTCCCACCCCCTACGATGACGCATACACCCGGCCCACGGGCGATTTCTTTTGCCAACGTGCGCCCGTTCGGCGTCCATGGGGACCCCCGCGAGAACGACGCGGTCAAAATGAAAATCAACGAGTGCAGCCTTGACCGCCAAAAGACCCGATGATCCGCTCTCGGTCTGACCCTCGAAGAATTGGTCGATAATCACTGCGCCAGGCAAGCCTAATTCCTGTGGACGCCCCAAGCGTTGAAACCAACTCGTCCATCCGCTATGGGTAACAACTTGTTCGGGACCGACGAGCCGGTGCCTGGTACGCTCGCGCAACCAGCGAGGCAATTTTTCAGGATGCAGCGATACGGCGGCGAAAAGCACACCCGGATAGCCGCCGATAGCATCGTTGACCGCAAAGGCGGCATCGATCCGCACTTGGCTTCTCGCCACCTTGACCTCGGAATAAACCCCCGACGCCGAGCCAATGACAAGTGCGGTCCTCACACCCAATGCTCCTTGACAACACGGTCGGCAATCTCGTGCGGTTTCTCTTTGCCGTGAAAATAGGCGATCTTGATGCCGCCCCAGCCACGCCGCTTGATATGCCCCTTGTAAGACTTGACCTGACCGGGGAAGATATCGTCAATGAAGACGTGCGGGAACTTGCGCACATGCTCCATGTCGTTCTCGCCCCTGTGGTTGATATGTACTTCGACCATGCCGGGACAAAGAGCGACGCCATTACAGGCGATCTCGGGCTTGTAAGGATCCCTCGGCAAGGCGAACTTGCCACCCTCAAGCACATATTCGGCGAGATGATCGATATTTCCTGTCACCACAGTGTCGAGGCCGCAAAGGATCATCGGCTTCCCGAGCGCATAAGGTTTGATGCAATCGGCGTATCCGTCATGACCGAGCATAGGATCAACGACTTGTTGGATGTCCGGTTCCGCGAACTGCCGCGGTCGGTCGGTCCAGCACATGAATTGAAACGGCAAGGTAAGGTTGCGTCGAAAACCCCGATAGAGTTTCTCAACCCAGCTTTCATCATACATGCTCGAGAAATCTTTGCTTGACTGATTGGCATCCCATATTAGGGTGCAGACATGGATTGTCATCTGTCCTAGGTCTCGATTAATGTCAAATGACCCACCAGGCCTTCCGACCTCGTGTACCGGTCAATGGGCGGGAAGTCGCTACCTCATTGATCGCCCGAGCAGCCAAGAAGTCCTGATTTTCAAACCAGTCATCGCAAAGAAGGATGCCTCCCGGTAGCATTCGGGGAAACAGCCAGTCAAGGGCTGCCAGCGTAGGCTCGTAGTGATCAATGTCCAGATGAACAAAGGCAAACGGTCCTTGAGGCAACGATCCAAGGATTTCAGGAACGAAACCTTTCACAAGTGATGCCTTCACCCCTTGAGCAGCTAGATAGGAACTTACCCGTGACATTGGCACTGAGAGTCGACCTTTTGGGTAGTTATTCACTCCATCCACAATGTCATACTTCGAAGGCTCCGCCATGCCCTCGAAGCTGTCGACTCCATAGGTGGTGCCGGGATGACGAGCAATGATGGCAAGCGAGTGTCCTGAGAGAACTCCGATTTCCATCCTCGGTCCAGTCGGACATCGGTCAAGAAGGTCAACAAAGTCTCTCATCTCGCCCACCTGTGACGCTTGGCTCGAAGCAACTCACGGTCGACCGAGTTGGGATCGATGTAGTCGTTCCGACGATAGGTCATGCCGGGCGGCACGTCTTTTGTTACCACCGCACCAGCAGCAACAATGCAACCTCGACCCAAACGGACGCCCGGCATGATCACGGCGTGGCCTCCCACGACTACGTTATCTTCGATGATGACAGCCCATCGCTCACCACTACGCAAGGCTGCATCCTCATAACCCTCCTTCTCGGCCAGAGGGTAAAGGTCATTGACGAGCAGGGAAGACGGTCCAAAGAAGACATTGTTCCCAACAGCGAAGCCCGCCCCTGCGGCGAAGCCTGCGCTGAAGATCACGCCGTCTCCGTAGACAGACCCATCCAGCATGACGAAAGGCGATACTGAACAGTCACGCCCAAGGATGCAGCCCCTCGTCACGCTGGCGAACTGCCAGACCTTCGATCCTGCCCCTATCGCCACGCTGTCGTCAACGTGGGCTTTCCCGTGGACGAAGGCTGTTGGATCGATCATCACAGCACCTTTACAGCTCCGAAGTAGGCAGCATCCGCCTGATCGCCCCCGATATAGAGAGCGTCGACTTCGGTCTCTCCCATCATCAGTCTATCACCGGTGGGCGGTCCCGGCCTGATAACATCCCAGATCGCGATGAACGGAGAGGCAGCAAACCCCGACACCAACAATCCGCCATCAAAGGAGAATTGCATCGCACCGCCCGTCGCCGGCTGGGCCGGCTGGTTCGGTATCGTGTCGCCTTCCGTCATCGTGCCATCCACATCGATGGCGTAATAACGATACGGAGACACCCCAACGTGCGCCGTCACTAGCCCATCTTCTAAAGGATCGAAGCGAGTGGAGAAGCCGTTGCCGCTGAATACCGGGGTGTCCGGCACAAGTGTCAACGTGGAACCGTCGATTTCGTAGAGCATGAAATACGGTGCAGTCGTGATGTTCACCACGGCAATGAACTTGTTATCCCGCGAGAAATCGACACCAAACGCGATATTTGGCGGGAGAACAGCCGGGTTCGCCAGTTTCGTCAGCACCGACCCATTGAAGGAATAGACGCTGAAAAACGGCGACGTATTGTGCGCAACGGCCACGAGACTGCCATCATGAGAGATGGCAACGCCCCGCGTCAGAGCCGGAGGAAGTGTCGCCGGGTTCGGGATGCGGGTGAACGTTTCCGTCTCCGCGTTCACCGCGTAACACGTCAAGAACGGCGACCGCTCGTGCGCAATCGCGAGTACCGTTCCATCCGCCGAGAAAGCCGCCGCTACTGATCGACCATCGAAACTCGACAGATTGGGCAGCGCAGTGAATGTCTCGTCTTCATTGATGCGAAACAGTGCCTGACCGGGATTGCCGGACTGACCGAGAAAAAGCAATTTCTCGTTAGGGTGGATAGCGACAGCCGTTCCGGGATTGGCGTTACCGGATGGATTATTGGCGAACCGAACGGACCCCGCCCGATGGTAGACGGAACAATACGGGATATTCTGATTTGCCGTTGCGAAAAGGTTCTCAGTCGCACTTACTGCCAAAACCGTACTACCGGGGAGTGATGCCGGGTTTGTACGCCGAACGAATTCCACCATATCCGTTACCCCACGATGATGTAAAGCGTGGTCGGAGACTTGACCGGAAGGGCATCGTAAGCCGCTTGTGTCAGGTGACTGATGGCAGTAAGTCCGCTGGTCTCAATCCCCGGATCGCCCTTGTCGCCCTTCTCACCCTTCGCCCCGGCGTTGCCTTGCGCGCCACGCGGGCCTTGAACACCGGTGAA
>Ga0265293_10001286_pt1 | contig 55127 bp, 53 predicted proteins | sample Munlanlewell138R_FD_192505 | JGI IMG/M metagenome (GOLD analysis project Ga0265293, IMG submission 192505) | Leachate microbial communities from a municipal landfill in Southern Ontario, Canada - Leachate well 138R | ecosystem: Engineered > Solid waste > Landfill > Unclassified | place: Canada... | reverse complement strand
TCTTTTAATGCTAAAATCAAATTATTTAGAGCAAATTTAAGAGGCGTGACAGATACATCTTTTTTCCTGTTTAGGTTAGAGAAATTATTTGCTTAATCCCCTTAAATTTAATGTGACCCCCTATTGCTTGGTTATGAGTGTTTGGTTTTTCGTACCAGCTCAAAATAAACTTGTTATAATCATCTTTTGAACGAGCGTCAATTCTCTTTTCATCAGCCATTCCAACATATTCCCACTCATCAAGTGTAGGCAATCTTTTTCCCACGCATTCACAATATTTCTTTGCAGCAAACCAAGATACGTTGGTCATAGGAGCATTTAGATTCTCCCCTTCTTTCAAAGTGAAATCATCTTTAAAATGTCTCATGTAATTACCATCTGCGTATAGTGCAATTACATTTGATTTCTTCCATTTAGGGTTTTCTTTCAAAAACTTAATGAATTCAGCATTAGTAACTGGATACTTGTCAATTTGAAAGTCCTTCACTTTTACTGGCATTGAATCTGCCCCATAAAGGGGAATGTAAGTTCCTCCTTTAATTAAAGCCATGCCCTCCAATTGTCCATAGCTAGTGAGAGAGAAAAACACAATGAAAACTATATTAACAAATTTGGAAAACATGACTTTAAGATTTTAATTTATCACTAATTTTTGTACTCTTTTTGTACTATTTTTTATTTCGAACATTTTTTACCATTTCTTCGGTAACTTCAGTACCATTGTTATCCCAACTGTTATAGATATATGTCATAACAGCAGCAACTTCCTTATCTGTTAAGTTCTGAGCAGTCATCACACTGTTGTATTTTTTACCATTTACAGTGATTTCTCCAGACTTCCCACGAATAACGATATCAATCGCACGATTTACATCAGCATTTAAGTAATCCGCTTTTGCCAAAGGTGGGAATGCATTAGCAATTCCTTCTCCGTTAGCTTGGTGACATGCGAAACATGTTGAACCGTAAAGCTTTTTACCAAGTGACATTTTTTCTGCTTTGCTCAACTCAACAATTGGTCCAGCTTCTTCTTTCTTTTCAACTGGCATAGATTGAATTGTTCCACCCTCTGGTAGGTAAATTCCTTCTTGAATTGTTCCAGCGTAGATTTTTTTGTTTTCGTCTCCTGTAACGTTTAATAATCCTAATGCACCTTTGTTAAATGCTCTGAAGATTGAGTGGTCAACCAATACAAGCTCTCCAGGTACATCAACTTTGAATTCAATCATTGCTGCTCCTCCAGCAGGTACTAATGTGGTTTGAACATTTTCATTTACTAGCGTTCCACCTTCTACTGTAACTCTGTCGAATATCTCACCAATAACGTGGAAAGAAGATACTAGGTTTGGTCCACCATTCCCAAAGTAAAGACGAACTGTTTCTCCAACTTTTGCTGTTAATGCACCATCACCTGTTAAAGCTCCAACTTTACCGTTGAATACAACATAGTCTGCATCTTCGTTAATTGCTTTCTGCATGTCAAAAGGTTGAAGACCTTGTTCTCCAAAGTTTCCAGTAGTATAGAAGTCACCTTGCATTACATAGTATTCTTTATCAACTGGTGGTAAACCTTCTTCTGGTTCAATTAAGATCAGACCATACATTCCGTTTGCGATGTGCATCCCAACTGGTGCAGTAGCACAATGGTAAACATATAAACCTGGGTTTAATGCTTTAAATGAGAATGTAATCTCATGACCTGGTGCAACAAAAGAAGATACAGCTCCACCCCCTGGCCCATTCACAGCGTGAAGGTCAATGTTGTGAGGTAATTTGTTGTCTGGGTGGTTCTTTAGAGTGAACTCTATTTCGTCACCGATTTTAGCTCTAATGAAGCTTCCAGGAACTGTTCCACCGAATGTCCAATAAACATAATCAACACCATCGGCCATTTGACCTGTCTCTTCTAAAATCTCCATGTGAACAATGAGCTTTGTTGCTGCTCTATCTGCTGTAGATTTTGGAACGAAGGGAGGAGCGGTTAATTCTGCCATCATTTCAGAGACTACCTTGATGTCTGCTGAGTTCATTTTTTTTGTTTCGCGCTCTTGGTTAGAACCACCTGAACATGAAAACAAAGTGGTCGCACCCAATAAGAGAGAGAAGGATGCGAACCTCTTTAGTTTAGATTTAATTTGTGAATCAATCATTTTTGTTTGTTTTTAAATTACGGCGTAAAACTAAGCATTGCCCTTTGATTTACCATAGCAAACCTGATCAGAAACAGGAAAATCTGTAATTTATCATCTTTCTAAATGACGTCGCTCATATTTCGGATAAACTAGTCTTTAATTAAATATTAAAATATCTTATCTATATGCAGATTAAATAGTTAGTTATTTCAAGGGTAATTTGGGTTAGCATAAGACAAAGAAATACTTTAAATGCTTGTGATTTTGTCATTAACTTTTAATTTGCTTACTTTTGTAATCCATTTAAGAAAAAAAATATAAATGAACGAAGCAAAAGAACAATTGAAATACAAGGTTAAAGATATCAGCCTTGCAGATTGGGGAAGAAAAGAAATCAGACTTGCAGAGGCGGAAATGCCTGGATTAATGTCTTTACGTGAAGAATTTGGTGCTGCAAAGCCATTAAAAGGAGCGCGTATTGCAGGTTGTTTACATATGACAATTCAAACAGCTGTTTTAATTGAAACATTGGTTGAATTAGGTGCAGACGTTACTTGGTCTTCATGTAATATATTTTCAACTCAAGATCATGCAGCAGCAGCAATTGCAGCAGCTGGTATTCCAGTTTTCGCATGGAAAGGAATGAATGAGGAAGAATTTGACTGGTGTATTGAGCAAACATTATTTGCTTTTGACGAAGGTCAACCTTTAAACATGATTCTTGATGATGGTGGAGACTTAACGAACATGGTATTTGATCGTTACCCAGAATTAACAAAAGACATTAAAGGACTTTCTGAAGAAACAACTACAGGAGTTCACCGTTTATACGAAAGAAAGAAAAATGGTACTTTAGTAATGCCTGCTATCAACGTAAACGATTCAGTTACAAAATCTAAATTTGATAACAAATACGGATGTAAAGAATCATTAGTTGATGCAATTCGTCGTGCTACGGATACAATGATGGCTGGGAAAGTTGCTGTTGTTTGTGGATACGGTGATGTTGGGAAAGGTTCTGCTGCTTCACTTCAAGGTGCTGGTGCACGTGTGATTGTAACAGAAATCGACCCGATTTGTGCATTGCAAGCTGCAATGGATGGGTTCGAAGTTAGAAAGCTTGATAATGTTGTTCATAATGTCGATATCGTTGTTACTACAACTGGAAACAAAGACATCGTTGTTGATCGTCACTTCAAGAAAATGAAAGACAAAACAATCGTTTGTAACATTGGACATTTTGATAACGAAATCGATGTGGCATGGTTGAACAAAAACGCTCAAACTAAAGATGAAATTAAGCCACAAGTTGACTTATATAACTTAGACGGAAAAGATATTATTCTTTTGGCTGAGGGTCGTTTAGTAAACTTAGGTTGTGCTACTGGTCACCCATCATTTGTTATGTCTAACTCTTTTACTAACCAAGTGTTAGCGCAGTTAGAACTTTGGAATAATGCAGGTAAATATGAAAACGATGTTTACATGTTACCAAAACACCTTGATGAAAAAGTTGCTCAATTGCACCTTGCTAAAATTGGTGTTGAATTAGAAGAGCTTTCTAAAGATCAAGCTGATTATATTGGTGTTGATGTGAAGGGGCCGTATAAGCCAGAGCATTACAGATACTAAAATTGTTTGTTTATATTGTCTGTTATCTGCGTTGCACTAGTTTTTAAAACCAGTCATTGACAAAAGTCAACTCCTTAGTTTTTAAAAACAAGCGCGCCTTGCTAACAAACAATATATTTCAAACAATTAGGATTTAGCATATTTAAAAATCAGCATTCGAAAGGGTGCTGATTTTTTTATTGTGGAAATATTAGTCATGTGGAAAAGTGTTTAAATTCATCATGGTTTCTTTCTGATAATAGAGAGGGTTTTCACGACATAGGCCCAAAACAACATGACAAAAGTCAACTCCTTAGTTTTTAAAAACAAGCGCGCCTTGCTAACAAACAATATATTTCAAACAATTAGGATTAAGCATATTTAAAAATCAGCATTCGAAAGGGTGCTGATTTTTTGTATTCTGTTTAAAACAGATATAGTGAAAGTGAATTAAAAGTTTTGGAACTCCAAATTAGTAATTTGGAATATCTAATGCCTGTTTCCAACCAGCTATTATCAAACAAAAACGGTAACTTAATTCGTAGAGTCTCTAAAATTCTCCACTTTCTATTTACAGAGAAAAAACATATATTTACTCTTGTTACAAACAATCCAAAAACAATAATGACATGATAGAAGTGAAATTAGCATATTACAAGAAAAAGGATTGGAAACGATTTGTTGAGACTGCTGCTGACCACGATAGTCTAAATAATACATGGAAAGATTGGCATAAAGCCTTTGAAAGGACAAAACGAGATTTGATTAGTCAAGGGCTGGAGGTTGTGGATGTTGTAGTTGATTTAGATGAACTAATACTATATTGTCGAATGCGGGGAATAGAAAATAATGGAAAAGCTCGTTCTCAATTTGTACAAACAAAATAGAAATTTACAACAATCATTTTTGGACTAAAGCACAGCTAGAGAGCGTATTGTTATGAAATTCATCCATCGTGTATTATTAATTTTGTTGAGTTCGCAATCTCGGTTCATCAATATACTCAATCGTTTGGTAAGTGTCTGTTAGTAATCGCAGTATGTTTGGTTTGTGAGAAAGAAGATTTTCTCACAATCGAGTGTTTTTGATTTACTATCGTACATCTATTTGTTGCGAATTTCTTGAGATAGAAGACTATTCCTGAAAAGTCCGATGCCTAGTAGCTGTGTAAAATTAGGTTCATGAACCGAGTTTACGAGCTATTGAATATCCTAAAAGCATTTTAAAGAATGAATAATAAAACAGGGTAAATCAAATTATAAATATTATTTTTAAAAAAATATACTGCATATAATACTACTGGATTTATTCCATAAACCTTTTAATTACAAAATAACATGAAAAATAAAAAACGAATATTTGATATAAGCTTTATACTTGTTTCAGCTGCTTTATTGATTGTTTTTAGTCAATACGGACTTTTAGAAAAATATATGGGTTTTGCATTAATCCCAATTTTAATTGCGTATCAACTAGGGCAGTTTTCAGAGCGGAAATTTAAAAAGCAGTAGTTGTATATTTAATAAAACAAGACAAGCCCTCTGTTTCCTTTGTTTTTATTTTTTAAACCGCCATACTCTAGGGTTGATAGAATCCCCGTAATACCAATACTCTTATTCGAATTTGCAAGACAAAGAAATGGGCAGATACATATCCTGAACACAAATTGCCAAATAAGAGGACCGATATAATCATAAATCGAACTCTTGTATTTCTATTCATTTTAGCTGTATTGATTGTATGGTTTTTAATGTAAGAGTTTTTTTAGAAAAATATTTTTGGTTTCAATTGGTTATTCAAATCACATTTCCTCTTAACGTTTAAGATTTTATTCTTGTAATTAAGTGATTTATTGCTTTTTAAAGTAGGTTGGAAAAGGTAAGTTTGGATAGGAAAACTTCAAGCATCAATAAACTAAATAAAAATAGTTGCATCCTTGAATTGTGGAAAAAACAGGTGAAATAGAAATATGAGTTATAGGGAAATTTGGCAATCAAAATTTAAGCCCTGATAACTACGACATTAAGCATATTGCAGTGATGTTGCATAATGTTGAGGACATGCTATTTCCAAACAATAAGAAAGATAGACCAATCATAACTTATGATATCCAAGTGGGTTCTGTAAAACATTTATTTAAAACAACAATTCATGCAATAATCGGATTTAGTGCTGTTTTAGGTCAAATTCAAGCTTATGAATCTATATTTTTTTTAGAATTAAAAACTGCGGGAGCAATTGAAAATATTCAAAATTTATCACGTCAGAAAAATTATGAATTCCAAATAGAAACCTCTCTCAAGGACCATTATGAGTTAATAATTAATTCTTCAATTAAATATTTTAGAGCAGAAGATGTCTGGGTTGATGCTGATTAGTATTGATGTTCCATTTACAGAAACTTTTGGAATTTTAGATTTATAAAAATACGATTTACACTGTATATAATTAATAGCTAGTTCAGGCTTACATTCTAAAATCCACGAGGATTTTCTATTAGTTATGTATTTGCTAAATTAGTTGCTGGAACACGTAGGAAATCATTCACGAAACCGTTAATGACACCTCTGCCTACTCCCAAAACCCAACCCCAGCCGTAGTATTGCTCTTCGAGTCAATCAAAATAAACGCTCCGTTTCCTTTGTTTTCGTTGTAGGAATCGAAATGTAAAGGTTGTGCCAATTGTATTTCAACCAAACCTAAATCGTTCATGTTGAGTTCGCTTACTTTTTCAATTTCTCCTGTTGCGTCAGTGCTAATTTTATGGGTGATTGATTTAATTTTTGACTTCACCAATTTTACTCCATGCTGCAAGAAATATGTTGATGATGCTAGCAAAGGTTGGTTGTCCATCCAGCAAATCTTCGCCGTAATATTTTTCGATTCTTTGGGCAATTCCTCAGATTTCACAATTAAATCTCCTCGGGAAACATTCACATCATCCATTAAAGTAATTGTGATTGAAGAGCCTTCACTGGCTGCTAAATATTCTTGATCAAAGAATGAAATTGATTTAATTTGCGATTTTCTACCTGATGGCAGTACTGTAACATCATCTCCAACTTTTAATTCTCCGCCTTTCAATTTTCCTGCATATCCGCGGAAGTCATGGTGTTCCTCTGTTTTTGGACGAATTACTGTTTGCACTTGGAAACGCGCTTTGGCTTCTTCTTGAATATCTTCTAATCGAACACCTTCCAAATGTTCCATCATTGTTAGACCTTTATACCATGCAAGGTTTTTAGATTTTTCAACAACATTATCTCCGTGCAATGCACTTACAGGAATAAATGTGACATTTTGGTCTTTGAATTCTGAACCTGTAATTAGCGTTTCGAAATCTGCAACAATTGTATTGTATTTCTCCTGATCAAAATCGATGAGGTCCATTTTATTCACCGCCACAACAATCTCTTTTGTGCGTAATAAATTATTGATAAAAAAGTGTCTTTTAGTTTGTTCAATTACACCTTTTCTAGCATCAATTAATATAATTGAAACTTGAGAAGTAGAAGTTCCAGTCACCATGTTTCTGGTGTATTCCACATGTCCAGGCGTATCTGCAATAATGTAAGAACGATTAGGCGTAGAAAAATAAATATGTGCTACATCAATCGTAATTCCTTGTTCTCTTTCTGCAACTAATCCATCAGTAGCCAATGAAAAATCTAAATAATCATATCCTTTTTTCTTACTGCTGTTTTTAATTGCTTCTAACTTATCATCTGTTAAAGAATGTGTATCGTATAAAATTCGCCCAATTAAAGTTGATTTTCCATCGTCAACGCTTCCGGCTGTGCTTATTTTTAAGACTTTGTCTTTATTTTCTTTCATTTTGAATCTTTTTGCTGTGTGTTTTCTAGAAGTATCCTTGTTGTTTTCTTTTTTCCATTGCTGCTTCAGAACGTTTATCATCTATTCTGGCTCCTCTTTCAGAGATGCTAGATTCTCTGATTTCCTCCACAACATTATCAATGTCAAAAGCCAAAGATTCAACAGCAGCAGTGCAACTCATATCTCCAACTGTTCTAAAGCGAACGATTTTTTCTGTTACAATTTCATCGTTTTCACGGAATACATACTCATCATGTGCCGACCAAATCATTCCATCGCGTTCGAAAACTTTCCTTTTGTGAGCGAAATAAATTGAAGGAATCTCCATTTTTTCTTTTTGAATATAGCTCCAAACATCTAATTCCGTCCAGTTTGAAATTGGGAAAACACGCACATTCTGCCCAAAATCTATTCTTCCATTCAACATATCGAAAACTTCAGGTCTTTGGTTTTTTTCGTCCCATTGTCCGAAGTCATCGCGCACAGAAAACACTCTTTCTTTGGCTCTAGCTTTTTCTTCATCCCTTCTAGCTCCGCCAATGCACGCATCAAATCCATGCTTTTCTATGGCTTGCAATAAAGAATCGGTTTGTAGCATATTCCGGCTTGCATATCTTCCTTTTTCTTCTTGTACGTTTCCAGCATCAATGTTGTCTTGCACGTAATGCACATGCAATTCAAGACCTAGTTCTTCCACCAATTGATCACGAAACTCAATTGTTTCAGGGAAGTTATGTCCGGTGTCAATATGCAAAAGAGGAAATGGAATTTTAGCGGGATAAAAAGCTTTTTGCGCTAATCTTACCAGTGTAATTGAATCTTTTCCACCTGAGAATAGAATCACAGGTTTATCAAATTGTCCAGCTACTTCACGGAAAATGTAAATTGCTTCGTCTTCTAATGGATTGTTTATTACTTTTTCATTCATAATTTAATGCTTTTCAAGGTATTATTGGTGAATTCCACATTCTCTGTTTTCCAAAACCTTTGTAGGATCGTAATATGTTTTTTCATTGGGTAATTGATGTTTTTCAAGGTATAAATCCAATTCTTCATCTGAATAATTGTAAAATGGACTTACTTTAAGTATTCCATCTTTTCCTTGAGAAACGATGTCTATTCCATCACGGAAAGCAGTTTGACCTTTTCTTAAATTGGTAAACCAAACATCAGGAGCATGAGTTTTCATAGCTCTTTGAAAAGGCTCCAATTTCACTTGGTCACTAAATATTTTATGTTCTGGTGTATCCACTTCTGGTATTCCTAAAACGACATTTCTATACCCCACTGATTGTTGAGGAACATAAATGTGAATGTTAAGATTTAATTTTTCAATGAGCTCTTTCGCATGACGATAAGTTGCCGAAGTGTTGTATCCTGTGTCGCACCAAATGACATCTAAACTAGGCAAAACTTTAGTTGTTAAGTGAAGAATCGCACTTTCATAAGGTCTGAAATTTGTTGTAACAACTGGGTTCCTTGCTTGATGAATGGCCCATTTTACAATTTCTTCAGGACTCTTGTCTTTTAGTGCTTCATTGACTTCTTTTATGTTCATAATACTATTTATTTACCCCATTTAATTCCAGTCCATAATCGCTCATGGAAATAATAGAGGAATGTTTTTGTTATTAATTCGAATGTTCCGATGGAGAATGCAATACTTAATTCTCCAGAGATAAGCCAAGAGATAAGTATCGTGTCCAAAGTGCCTAAAGTTCGCCAAGAGATTGCTTTAACAATACTTCTAGAGTGACGTTCCGTCTTCTCTTTTGGCTTCTTTTTCTCCTTTATTTTATTGTAGACTTGGTCTAGTATCATATTTAGCTATTTACCCTATCGACTTTATAGGGTTTTGCAAATATAAATTTAATATTTCAGAGAGAAGTGGTAAAAAGTCAGTTTTTATAAAAAAAATGAATTTGTCTTTTGTTGAAAGATTAAGAAGTAAGGAGTAGAATGGGAATTCAGTTAAATGCTAAAATGTTAACAATTTAAGAAGTATTAATGGGTCTAAAGACTATAAGGCGTGGGAGGAGAGGTGTTTTAAAACCTATTTAAAATAAGCTAATTAGTACTTTCTTTTGACAACTGCGCTAAACTTTTCTTTTTCAAAACTTTTAAAGTACTGTCACGCACTTCTAGCATCAAACGATTAACACCACACGCTTCTTCATCTGGACAATCGTCACATTTTTCGTAGAAGTTCAAACTCACACACGGAACCATTGCAATGGGACCACTCAACAAACGAATGATATCACTCATAAAGATGTCTTTTGGGTCTTTGAGTAAATAATATCCGCCTCCTTTTCCTTTTTTTGAAGAAACAATACCGCCTTTCTTGAGGGTTAGGAGAATTGTTTCAAGGAATTTGTGAGAAATATTTTCAGCCTCAGCAATAGTTGCAATAGAGATTGGTCCATCACTTTCATGCCCACATAGGTAGGTCAATGCCTTAATTCCGTATTTCGTTTTCTTTGATAACACTTCGCAAATCTAATAAAGTTAAATTGATTTTACTTAAGTGGTGTTTTGTTTTGTGAAATCACAGCGACTTGGAGGTTTTGTTGGTATCAAAAAAATCAGAATTATGCTCCCGAAAAACCATCGTGATGAATACATCTAATCATCTAATGTGTTAATGCCTAGGTGTCTAGACTTTCTCATTTTCTGTTTAATTATCCTTTGATAAATATGATTTAAGACGCTTTTCTTATTTAGAATTCTTCATTATATGGCATATCTCAAAACCTTATTATCTTTGCCTTGTTAATATTTTAGCACAAGAATATTTTTTCAATGGAGATAATTAAAAAGAAAAAAACCGGAGTTTTATTGATTCAGCTCGGTACGCCAGATAGTCCAAAAATTGGAGATGTTAAAACTTATTTGAATGAGTTTTTGAATGATCCAAGAGTAATAGAATATCCTTGGTTGAAAAGAAAACTTTTGGTAAATGGAATAATTATTCCTTTTCGCGTGAGAAATTCTACCAAGATTTACAAGGAGTTATGGGACTTGAGTGGAGGAACTTCTCCTTTGTTGACATATACAGAAAGTAAAAAGAAATTGTTACAGGAACGTTTCAAGGATGAAAACATTACTATTCACATGGCAATGCGTTATCGTAATCCATCAATGGAAGTCGTTTTAGAAGAAATGCGTCGCCAGAATTACGATAAAATTATCTTACTCCCTTTGTTTCCCCATCATGCAAGTGCAACAACTGGAACAGCAATTGAAAAAGCTGTAAATATCATGAGAAAATGGTGGGTAATTCCTGAAATCTCAACTGTTGTGGATTTCTATGACCATGAAGCATATATTGATGCAATGATTGAGCGAACTAAAGAGTTCGACATTAAAAGTTACGATCGTATCTTGTTCTCCTACCATGGTTTACCAGATTCTCATGTAGACAAAGTTTACGATGATGGGCTGTGTACAGATCAACCGTGCGAAACAGAAATGAACCATGAAAATAAATTCTGTTACAAAGCACAATGTTATGCAACAACGCGTTTGATTGCCGAACGTTTAGGCCTAAAAGAAGAAGATTATACTGTTGCTTTCCAATCGCGATTAGATAAAAATTGGTTGACCCCTTTCTCTGATAAAGTAATTGAACAATGGGGGAAAGAAGGTGCGAAAAGAGTACTGGCTTTTAGTCCTGCGTTTGTTGCCGATTGCTTAGAAACAATTGTTGAAATCGGAGTTGAATATGACGAAGATTTCAAGAAATTAGGTGGAGAAGTTGTTCAATTGGTACCAAGTACGAATGATCATCCAAGATTTATTGATTGTTTGGAGGATTTGGTGAGAGAGAGATTATAGAATTATCATAAACCTATTTTAAACGCCATTTGCCTTCGGGTGAGTGGCGTTTTTTTTGGTTCTCATTTTTATGAGAGATGACAGTTCTACAGAGGTGATTGTTCCCCTTTTTTCACCCCAAACCCACACTAGACCTGTCATCCTTTGATCAATATAAATCATTGATTTTATTGATTGAAGGATCCTCTAGATGACGGAGAGCTCTTGTTGGAGAACGAAGTCTTAATTTTTGTTATAGAGCGTTCAATTAAAAGTATTGAACCTAATCCTACTCCTTATTAAACCTCCAAGTATACCCCAAAACCAATTCTGAAGCTAAATACCCAAAGCGTTGTTTGGCATAACTTCCTTTATCTTCTGGTCTTGTTCTTACTTTGACTTGGTGCATGAATCCTGCTGAGAGATTAGTTTGTAAGAATATGTGATTGAAGAATTCTAATCTTAATCCTGGGTGAACAGAAATTCCGTATCCTGAAACAGAGATTGTTTTTCTGTCGAATTGATTGGCGAAATTAAGGTCGTTAAAAGATAAAATGATTCCTGTTGCCACTGCTGCTTGAGCTCTAACTCTGAACCAGTCGTTTTTTCCAAGGGCTAATAAATTAAAGTGTCTAGCTAATTCGAAGCGGATATAATTTAAACCATCAGAATTTTCGTAATGAATGTCATCATAGTTTGTTGGGGACAATTCGTTGTTGTATTGACCACTCCATAAATCGCTAATGCCAGGAGTTACATATCCGTCGATAACAACGTCTTGTGGATGGTCCATCAAATATTTCATGTGGTCATAGCCAACAGTCAACGCCCAATTGTCTTTGAAAAAGTAACCCACTCTTACATTAAACTGTGGAATAGTGATTTTTTTAATATCCAGATAATTCATTGACAACTTTTCATAATTATCTGAAGCTGTTAAGTCTTTCATCGTGAAATCGTAACCGCGACCAATCAAGTTTAGATCGCTTTTTGTGTAAGCGCTTCGATTGTATCCCCAATAAGCATAAAATCCGCCTTTATCTGTCTGATTGGTACTTTGTGCAATTGTTGATGAATCGAATGATAAAATTACTCCAAAAATCAAGAGTAAAAGGGTTTTGAATAGAGTATGCTTCATTGTATTTTTCATTTCGTAATGCAAATTTACACTTTATTTCTGAGAGAGGTGGAAACAATGAAAAATGAAAAACTATAAATGAAAAATTGGTTCAGACAGATTTTTTATTTTTCACTTTTCATTTATCATTTTTCACTTTTCATTCTCTTCTATCACTTTTCAATAAAACCTAATAATGTAAAAGCTTTTCAATATCTTTGCGGCTATGAAAAGATTTGCCAATAAAGTAGTTTGGATTACGGGGGCGTCTTCTGGAATAGGGAAGGAACTCGCGGTGCAATTAGCTCAATTAGGAAGTAAATTGATTTTATCTGCAAGAAATGTAGAAGAATTAGAGAAGCTAAAATCTTCGTTAAAAAATGCTGACGAACATTTGGTTTTGCAGCTAGATTTAGCTGATAACGGTCACTTCGATGAATTAGCAAAAACTGTTATTGAGAAATATCAACGCATTGATTATCTCTTTAATAGCGGAGGAGTTTCTCAACGTGCTGAAGCTTCAAAAACTTCAATTGATGTGGATCGTAGAATTATGGAGGTGAATTACTTTGGAAATATTGCACTTACAAAAGCGGTTTTGCCGTATATGCAAAAACAACAAAGTGGACATATTATCATCACTTCTAGTATTGCTGGAAAGTTCGGGTTCTTCCTGCGTTCGGCTTATGCAGCTTCGAAACATGCCTTACATGGCTATTATGAAAGTCTGTTGTTGGAAGAGGCTAAGAACAATATCTCGGTTACAATTGTTTGTCCAGGGAAGATCAATACTCCGATTTCAACAAGTGCTTTGACAGAAGACGGAACAGCGCATGGAGTGATGGATCACAATCAGGAAACTGGAATGTCGGTTGAAGAATGTGTGAGTCAGATGCTACAAGCAACCGCTAAGAAGAAAAAGGAAGTTTTGATTGGAGGTAAAGAAATATTAGCGGCTAAGATTAAACGTTTTTCTCCAGCTCTGTTCTGGAAGATTATTAAGAATCAAAGTCCAACTTAAAGGATAAAGGTAACAACTTTGATAATGAAATTTCAAAGACAAGGCTTGCAAGGATTTTTATTGTAGGCGTCTCGACTATCAACGTCGGGATAACTGCCATGAAAAGCTAGCGAAACGCAGTATTTGAGGTTTTGTTTTTAAAGAATAAAAAGGAAATTATGAAAATATTAATGGTATGCTTAGGAAACATTTGTCGTTCGCCAATGGCAGATGGATTAATGCGTAAGAAAGTGGCGGATCACAATTTAGATGTTGTTGTAGACTCTGCAGGAACAGGAGATTGGCATGTTGGTCACTCACCTGATTCTCGTATGATGGAAACAGCAAAAAGAAACGGAGTTCCAATTGATGAACTACGTGGAAGACAATTTAAAGTTGCAGATTTTGATGAGTTTGACCGTATTTTTGTAATGGACAAAAGCAATTTTGCTAATGTTACCAAATTGGCAAGAGACGAAAAAGACACTCAAAAGGTTGAAATGTTTTTAAATCTCACGCATCCAGGAAAAGACATAGAAGTTCCAGATCCTTATTTTGGAGGTGATGAAGGTTTTCAAGAAGTATTTGAAATGCTGGACGCAGGAACAGATGTTTTATTAAAAGAATTAAAAGAAATTAAACAAAATGACTAAAGGTAAATTATACCTCATGCCCACTTTGATGGGTTCAGAAACATGGGATCATGTTATTCCAGCGCAAGTAGCAGAATTAGCAATAAAAACCCGCTATTTTGCGGTTGAAGATTTGAAATCAGCACGTCGTTATTTGAGAAAACTGGACAGGACATTTCCTATTGATCAATCTACCTTTTTTATTTTAAATAAGAATACGCCACCAACAGATTTAGCAGCTATGTTGGCTCCTTTGAAAAAAGGTTTTGACGTTGCGATAATCTCTGAAGCTGGTTGCCCCGGTATTGCTGATCCAGGAGCAGATTTGGTTGCTTTAGCTCACCAAAGAGGTGATTTTGTGAGTCCATTAACTGGGCCTTCTTCAATTCTATTGGCTTTAATGGCAAGTGGATTCAACGGTCAGTCTTTCGCTTTTAACGGATACATTCCTAAAGAACGTAAGAAAAGAGTTTTCACTTTTAAAGACTATGAGCGTACAGTTAGTAAAACAGGACAAACTCAAATTTTTATGGAAACACCTTTTAGAAATAATCACTTGTTAGAGGATTTACTAAACGAATGCTTAGATGCTACCTTCTTGTGTATTGCTTGTGATTTGACATTGCCAACAGAGCGTGTTCAAACAATGACCATTGCAGAATGGAGAGAAAATGCTTTTGATTTGGATAAAAGACCAACAATGTTTTTGATAGGGAAACCTTTTGCTATTTAAGTGTAAAAAACGCTTTATAAATTCACAAAGCTTGATTTTCATCGAATTTCAAGCTTTGTTGTTTTTTTGTATATTAATGATACAATAGAAAACAAATCCTTTAAATATCCTGTTTTAAAGAAGCAAGCCATGAATCTTCCGCTAAATTCTAAGGTTAAGCTTTGAAATTTCCATAGCTTTATAAATTAAACCTATGACTTATGAAAACGAATTCATTCTTGACTAACATTTCTTTTTTAGCGATTTTTATTATGCTGTTTACTTTTTCAGCTTGTAAAAAGGAATCTAAAACACCAACTTCAACACCAGATCCAACTGGACCTTCGAATTCTAATTGGGATATGGAAGCAGATTTAATTTATGAAGACGGCAGCGTTATTTATTTCAAATGTAATTTTGATCATACCAATCCTTTTTTCTATCCTGAGGTTTCTCACGAGGATAGTTCTTCTTATTTTTTCCTTCCTGGAAATTATGGTCATAACAATCTAATTATTCAAGGGAATATAGATGGACCAGGAAATTACAGTTACACAGATTGGCCTGAGGATGGTGATATAGGAGTGATTATTAGTATTATGGGAATGGATGGTAGTACAGGTGAGTCTGAATTTTATGGTAATTATGAAGGTTATTCTGGAACTGCCACTTTTACTGTAACTTCTTTTGCCAACAACCATATAAAAGGAACGTTTTCTGGGAAACTCTTCCAAGATGACGGAAACAAAGTGATCATCATTCAGAACGGAAGAGTGGAAACTGATTTGATAGAATAATATATCGAATTCTAGAAGTGCAAATCTTTAGTGAATCTTTTCCAAGATATAGCCACTTATTCGTAGCTTTGTAAGCTTATATTTGGTTGATGTTTCTGAATCTATTTTATTAGTATTTTTCGCGAAAATCAACACATAATTAATAGAATAGGATGAAACAAATTTTAATAGTTAGTTTACTTTTTTTATTTTTTGGATGTAGTTCAGAAAAAGAGAAAATCACTTCAGGAATGGAGCCATTTATGACTGAAAACTTTCCTGACACGACGTATGAGATAGTTGTTGAAAATAGCCTTTATCAATTGGTCATCAATGATGGTGGGAATTTAATGAATAGAGATAATTATGAACCAATCGTGGCCAAAATATTCAGCGAGTTTTATAAAGTGTTTTTGATGTCTACAAAAGGAGCAGACGCCGCTTCAAAGTTTGAAATTTTATATGAAAATGATACCTTAACTTGGAAGTCGGAAAGACTTACATTAGGCGAGATAAGTGAGGTTTACAGGCGCAATGTAAATTCATAATAAGCGAAGAGACTTTAAAATTTTGATCAAAAATAAAAATATTTAGTATAAGAGATACCATGTTGATTTTTCATTTCCTTGGTCTTGCCATGGGATTAGGAACTGCCTTTGCACATGCTTTTTTAGGTTTTTCTGCTTCTAAACTACCAAAAGAAGAAGCAATAAAGTTGAAGTTAAATTCCAAATCCCTAGGACTAATGGGGAATATCGGACTTCTATTATTACTTGTTTCAGGAATCTACCTTATTGGAATTCGCTCTTATTACTGCCAATGTTATTAGCGAAATTAGTTCTCTTTGTATTGCTAATCCTTCTTCTCGCAATGCTTAGTATTCTAGACCGTAAAGCTAAAAAAGTCGTGAATCCAGAAGTGCAATTTAGAAAAATGGAGATAATCGGAAAGTTTGCTTTACTTACATCATTGTCAATTGTTGTTTTGGCTGTGTTGGTTTTTCATTAAGGTTGTTTAGGCATTAGGCTGTAGGAATTGTGCATTATGCCGTAAGCTTTATCTACCATTAATTGAACTCAATTTCTTTTCAATTTAAAGCCTTAATCTTTCGTAATCAAACGAATCCTTGAACGGCGATGCCCTCAACGAGGTTAATCCTTGAATGCCCAGCTTCTTATTAAGAATTATACCTCTTCATCACCCAGCCATGTACTTTAAAAGCAGCGAGTCCAACAAAGAATCCAATCAAAAGTCCAACAATCAAATCACCAGGATAGTGTTTTCCAACATAAATTCTACTGTAGGAGAAAAGAATGATCCAAATTGCTAATGGATAAAGAATGAATTTGAAATAGGGTTTCAGAATAAATCCAATAAGGGTAATCATTGCCATTCCTACGGTTGCATGAGAGGAAACAAAGCCAAAATCGCCACATTCTTTTCCTTTTGTAGCCAATGGAAAGCGCATTTCTGTTCCAATTTCAAAGACATTGCAAGGCCTTGGACGAGCTATTCCATGCTTCATTAGATAAGAAATCAGATAAGCTGTAGCAACTGTTCCTAGAATTATAAATCCACTTATAAGGGAAGATTTAAACCCCGATTTCCACAAGATCAATAATGCCAATAAAGCATATAATGGGAATGCTAAATATTTATTTGTAATGATCATCCAGAATTCATCCCAAGATTCCGTTCCTAAATTATTTAGGTATAGAAATGATTCTATGTCGAGATTTTGTAATGTTTCCATATTGATTTTAATAACAAAGCGAGAAGGCTTAATTTTCTTTAAGGAAATGGTTTTTTATGGAGAATAAACTCCAAAAGAAAAAAGTGCTCAGCTGTATTATATCGGGTTTTTAAACCACAGACCAAATAATTGCTATTGTTCCTACGATAAAACAGTAGATAGAGAAATAAGTAAGTTTGCTTTTCTTTACAATTGCTATCATCCAAGTACAGGCAATTAATCCTGTTACGAATGCTGCAACAAAACCTAATGATAAAGATATAACAGGGATGTTGTCTCCAGCAAACCCACCATCTAAAAGGTCTTTTGCTATTTTACCAAAAATTAGCGGAACAACCATTAAGAAAGAAAAACGAGCAGATTTCTCGCGGTCAATTCCTAATAACACAGATGTTCCAATTGTTGCTCCAGATCTAGAAATTCCTGGTAGTATGGCAATAGCTTGGGCAATACCAACTACAAAAGCGTTTTTGAAATTTACATCTTTATTTGTGTTTTTTGCTTTGTCAGCCAAGAATAATATCAAACCTGTTATAAGTAACATAAATCCAACCAGTAAAATCTGACTATGGAAGAAGGAATCAATTACATCTTCGAAGAAAAATCCAACAAAAGCTGCTGGAACCATAGATAAAATGATTTTCAATGAGAACATCAATTCATCGTTGTTTTTGAATTGAAATATGCCTTTTAGAATTTCGGAAATGTCTTTTCTAAAGACAACTATTGTACTTAATGCAGTTGCAAAATGCAGAACAACGGTCGTCATCATACTGAGTTCACCAACGTCCTCGTTGCCAAATATTGCTTTTACGATTTCAAGATGTCCGCTACTTGAAACAGGTAGAAACTCTGTTAAGCCTTGTACAATTCCGAGTATAATTGCCTCTATAATTCCCATTGATATAATTTTTTAGAAAACGCTAAATTAAACATATTTCTGAATGAATTATTTTGATTTTATTTAATTGGAAATTTCTTATTATATCTTTGCGTTTAAATCTTTTTAAAAATCCAAAAACAACCCACATACCGATCCATTTGGAAATTAGCTTTGCCAGCTATGCTTGGAGGAATAGTCGAGCCTGTTCTTTCTCTAACCGACCTTGCCGTAGTTGGGAATATAGGGTATGAAAATTTCACTGAAACGAACGAAAATCTTTCTGCCGTTGCCGCTGTTGGAATAGCAGGAAGTTTGATTTCTGCTTTGGTTTGGATTTTCGCTCAAATGAAAAGTGCAATTTCTGCGGTGGTTTCGCAAGCTTTTGGCTCCATGCGCATGCGTGTTATGGCAAGCCTGATTCCACAAATGATTTATTTCAATGCGATTGTTGGAGTTTTGGCAATGCTCGGAACGTATTTTACCTCGGCATGGGTTTTTGAAAATGTGCTTTCCGCTAGTGGAGCAGTATTGGAAGATGCCACAGCATATTTTAATATTCGTGTTTTAGGATTTCCTCTGACCTTAATTACTTTTTCGATTTTTGGTGTTTTCAGAGGAGTTCAGAACACTTGGTGGGCAATGGTGATTTCCCTTATCGGGGGAACTATAAACGTTCTTTTAGATTTTATCTTCGTTTTAGGTTGGTGGGATTTGGTAGAGCCAATGGGAGTTGAAGGAGCAGCGTGGGCAAGTTTTATCGCTCAAATAATAATGTTTGTTCTCACACTTTACTTTTTGTTTTATAAATCGAAAATCAAATTGATTCACACTTTGCGCATGAGTCCAGAGTTTGTTGGACTTTTATTAATTGCAGGAAACCTTGTCTTAAGAACATTAGTATTGAATATTGCTTTGATGCTTTCTCATAAGTTTGCTAATATCTATGGAACAGTTGAAGCAGCGACCCATGCTGTACTTTTAAACTTGTGGATGTTCTCTGCATTTTTCTTGGATGCCTTTGCAACTTCAGCGAATGCTATGGCGGGAAAGTTTTTAGGAGCGAAAAATAAGGTGGCGATGCAAAGAAACTTAAATAGGAATTTATCATTGAGTTTAATAGTTTCAATTGTTCTTGCGGCTTTACTTTTAATTTTTGATGGAGCAATAATGGGTTTACTAATTAAGAACGAGCAAGTTTGGGATATGTACCCGTCCATCCTTCCTTTATTTGCTGTGTGTTTGCCTATTAATGCTCTTGCTTTTACATTAGACGGTGTTTTTAAAGGGATGGGAAGAGCAAAGTTTTTGAGAAATATTTTATTAATTTCTACGATTTTCGGATTTTTACCTGTATTATTAATCGGACATCAGTTTATGCCAGGCTTACAAATAATATGGATTGCGATATTAATGTGGATGTTACTCCGCGGTCTTATCCCTTATTTTTATTTTAAAAACTGGATAAAACGATTTAATTCTTAGTTTTTATAAAGAACAAAAGTCTATTTTTGTCAACACTTTACTTTCAAGAATAGTTAGAATTAAAGCTTTATTGACTTCAATTACGATTGGAAAAGAAACATAATATTTAGAATAATTAATGGGTTCAGTAGATTTAGACGCAATGTACATAGATGCAATTTGGGGTCATTGGCTTTTTTCAGTGGTTTGCTAATGAATCGTCTAGGACTCCCAGCATTGTTGGGTTTCCTTGCTACTGGGTTCTTCCTCGGAGTTTTTGGTTTTACAGATGGAAATTTAAAACAGATTTTAGGTCCGCTTTCCGATATGGGAATTATCCTACTTCTGTTTACGATTGGTTTAAAAATCAAGATTAAGGAATTGGTTAAACCAGAAATTTTAATCACAGCATCTTCACATATTATCATTATAACCCTCGCCATTGGAGGAGTTATCTTTGGATTGAGCTTTGTCGGAATTCAGTATTTCTCTGATATGACAATAGAAGCTGCAATGACAATAGGATTTGCATTGAGTTTTTCAAGTACGGTTTTTATTGTGAAATCACTAGAAGAACGGAGAGAAATCACTTCCCGTCATGGTAGGTTCGCCATTGGAATTCTCGTTGTGCAAGATATCTTTGCAGTAGTTTTTCTTACACTTTCAAAAAGTGTAATGCCTTCAATTTGGGCCTTGGCTCTGCCTGTTTATTTATACCTGATCAAATTGGTCTTGGATAAATTATTGAATAAAACTGGACACGGAGAGTTACTCACTGTTTTTGGGTTTTTCGCACCTTTAATTGCAGGAGCTTTAGCATTTGATTTGGTAGATTTAAAATATGATTTAGGAGCTTTAATTATAGGTATGCTGCTTGTAAATCATGCTAGGAAAGAAGAGTTATACGATAGAATGTTAAGTTACGAAGATTTCTTTTTGATAGGATTCTTTATCAATATCGGTTTGTCTGGTGTACCTTCAATAACCAATATCGTGATCGCTTTTTCATTGTTGATTTTTGTGGTTTTCAAAGGGCTTTTATTTATCAAAATATTCTCCTTCTTTCAATTGCGGGCAAGAACCAATTTTCTCACCTCTTTACAACTGTCCAATTACAGTGAATTTGGTTTGATTGTCGGAGCTGTTGCGGTTGCTAATGGAATGATAGACAGTGATTGGTTAACAACACTTGCAATATTTATGAGTCTTTCATTCTTATTGTCGTCGCCTATTGTTGCTCGTTCCTACGAGTTGTTTGAAAAGTACCAAGCGACATTAACGAAGTGGAACAGAACATCTAAGGAGATTGATAAACAAGCCCAAATTAGCGGTGAGGCGAAATAGGTTGTCATTGGTTTGGGTAGCATTGGGATGCCTGCCTATTTCCATTTAAAAGAAAGCTTTCCCGACCTAGTTATTGGTGTTGATTATAATGGTGACAAAGTAAATAAACTCAAAGAGGAAGGGAACAACGTTGTTTGGGGTGATGCCACCGATAGAGATTTTTGGGATGAATCAAACTGGGAAAGAGTAGATGTTGTTGTTTTAGCAATGAGCGATTATGCTTCTAACCACAATACGATGAAGCAGATTAACAAAATGAAGGAAAGACAGTTTAAAATAGCTGCAATCTGTCATTACGAAGATGAAAAAGAAATCTTTGAAAAACTAAATGTTGATTATATCTATGATTACAAAAAATCAGTCGGAGAAGATTTTGCCCAACACGCAATGGAGAAGAGTAGGAAAATTGTATTGTGATTTTTTTATTCTGTTGAAACGCATTGTATTTGTTGTTTTATAGAGACGCACGGCCGTGCGTCTCTACAAAACTACAAATACGTTTCAACAAAATAAAAAACGTGTTTCTAAAACCGTCTCTAAGCAGATTTTGGGGTCAGAAATTTATCCTGACAAACCGTAATTAAAACATTCGTAATTATTTAGTATAATCCTTAAACACCTCCTCCAAAGTTTTCTCCTCTTTACGAATCGTTAAAATCAATAAATTCTCTTCTTGGGCATAGGCTGCAATTGTTTTTCTTAAATCAATTGATGAATCTGATTTTACCAAGAAGGTAGTTTTTGTAATTTCTTCAACTCTTGAGATGTTTGGAACTTTAGCCAAACGATTTCTTGAGATTTCAGCATCAAACTCAACGAATACAACCTGACTATTTTCATCAGTTTGTAGTTCACTTGCTTTGGCATTGGCTACAAGTTTTCCGTTATTGATGATGATTACTCTATCACAAATTGCCTCAACCTCCTGCATAATGTGCGTTGAAAGCATTACGGTTTTCTCTTTACCAATTTTTTTGATGAGCTCACGGATTTCAGCTAACTGATTAGGGTCAAGTCCAGAAGTAGGCTCATCTAAAATTAGTACTTCAGGATCATGAATTATTGCTTGCGCTAAGCCAACTCTTTGCCTATATCCTTTAGAAAGTTGACCAATTATTTTGTGCTGTTCTTTTTGAAGTCCAACCAATTCAATCACTTCTGCAACTCTGTCTTTAAGGTTTTTAACCTTATAGATTTTCCCTACGAAAATGAGGTATTCCTTCACATACATATCCAAATAAAGCGGATTGTTTTCTGGAAGATATCCAATTTTCTTGCGTACTTCAAGGGAGTGCTTTTTTATATCTAATCCACAAACCTCAATATATCCTTCAGTTGCTGGAATGAAATTCGTGATGATTTTCATAGTAGTCGACTTCCCAGCTCCATTCGGACCAAGAAAACCTAAAATTTCACCGTTTTTTGCTTCAAAAGAAATGTTGTCTACTGCGGCTTGTTCACCGTAATATTTGGTAAGATGTTTTACAGAAATTGACATGATATAAATTTATAGTACGAAGATAGGATATTGTACGATTTTGAGAATGATATTCTGTTAAAAGATTTAAAGTCGGACTCTCTTTCTCTCTACTCGCTACTGATAAATATCGGTACTCTTTCTCTTTCTCACTCTGAAAAGTAAATTGCAGTATGGGAAAATAACCACAAAGTTACACAGAGGTTTCGCAGAGGATACAGAGTTGTTTAGTTTTGGTTGGAAAAGTCGCAGAGAGGATAATAAGTTGCTAAATTCGTAAACATTAATTCAACGGAATATCTAAACCCTGTCCTCTCCCTCTCCCTATTTCCCCTCTCCTTTTATTCCTCTCCCTCTGATTTTTTTTTGAAGAAAAAATCAGTCCTTAGGAACAACATAAACCTTAATCCTCAATTCTTGTTCTTTCTTTGTATTGGCTTTCAATTTAATTACCCTGTCTTGCATATAGTACTTCTGATTGCTATCAAAATTTATGAGGATTGAATCCATTTGATTTGGAGCAACTGGGTGGTTTGGGAATTTCACTTTTGTACAACTGCAAGAAACGAGTGCATCATTGATGATTAAGGGAACTTTTCCTATGTTTTTAAAAACAAAGTAGTGCTGTAACTGGTCTCCTTCCTTGGCTTTTTCCCATTTGTGTGTAGTACTGCTTAAAAAGCTAAATTCCGCATATTGGGAAAGCCCAATAGCGGAATTTATCAGTATTATTAGAAGGACGAAAACGTTCTTCATGTTTTAATATTAGTTTGAAGTTGGCGCACCAGTATTGTTAACAGGAGCTCCTCCTTGAGGTGCAGCTTTAACATTTCCTTTAATACGAATTGTTTTTGTTGGTTCGTTGATTGCGTTTGACTGCAATGTTACGGTTTTACCAATAATTCCTACACGCTTAGTATCATACTTTACCTTGATTACTCCGGTTTTTCCAGGAGCGATTGGTTCACGTGGCCACTGTGGAACTGTACATCCACAAGATCCTGTTGCGTTTGAAATAACCAAAGGTTCATTCCCTGTGTTCTTAAATACGAATTCACATGTTCCATCCGCATATTGGTTAATGGTTCCGTAATCATGCGTTTCTTTTTCAAATTCAATTTTTGCTCCTGACTCAACAGCTGCCTGAGCTATTACTGTATTCATTCCGATGATTGCAGTAAACAATAAGCTTAGTGTAAATAGTACTTTCTTCATGATTTTAATATTAGTTTCACTCAAATATAAAATGAATTATTCTTGTCGTAAGATATTTAACAAAGCCTTAACACCATTGCGATAGGAGATGTTAAAGCTTTGTTAAAAAAGGACTTACAGCGTTGGCTTAGTTTTCGAATTAAAAATATTTCGACTAAACTATTCATCAATCAATCTTGACATTTTAGCACAATACAGAACTTGATACTGAGATCTTCGATATGAACTTACCTCACTTTAGTATAAATGGATAAAAAACTAAATAAAATTTATTGAGGAAGTTCTGTTTCAACTTTTCCTAATTCTTCTGTTATTTGAAGTTCAATAAGCTCTTCGAAAGTTTTATCAATATGTTTCAAACGAAACTCATACTGTTCACGCTTTTCTTCTGATAAGTTTTCAATTGCTAATAATTGGTCAAGATAATACTTGATTTTTTCAGGATTATACGCGTTGTAATCGTAGTAATTCATTTGTAATTCCAATAAACCAGCTTTGTCTTTGGTATTTGGGTAGTTGTTCAATAAAGTATCTCTCCATTTTACAGCTTCTTCCTCAACGTCTAATTGAAGGTACAATCCTGCTATTTTACCTAAGGCTGTTTCTGCATAAGGATCATTTGGGAAAAATGTGTAAAAATCCTTGTTTCTATTGATGGCTTCATGATAGGCTACTCTATTCATTTTGTAATCTGGCGATTTTACCGCTTCTTCCATCATAACTTTTAAAGAGTCGTCCATTTCCTTAATTGATGCTTTCAAGCCTTCAATGGTAACTTCTTCTTCAACATTAACATCTTCACTGTTGGAATTACATGAAGTGAAGATGGTCAACAAACTAAAAATGTAAATTATTTTTTTCATTATTTCTTTCTTTTAGTAACGGGAAACTTCATTCGATAGTCTATATCAACTATTCCTTTTGAGATATTAGTTAATTTTTTCGCCAACAAACGTTTTTTTAATATTGAAAGGTGATCTGTAAATAATATTCCTTCAACGTGATCGTATTCGTGTTGGATGATACGCGCCGCATAACCATCATAGGATTCTTCATGAAATTCAAAATTCTCATCAAAATAAGTAATGGTGATTTTTTCTTTTCTGAAAACGTCTTCTCTAATAGCCGGAATACTTAAACAACCTTCTTGGAATGCCCATTCTTCACCTTCTTCTTCTTCAATTATTGGATTGATGAATACTTTTTTAAATCCATCCAATCCTGCTGCTTTAGGATCTGGCTCTTCTTCATCATCATCTTCCGCAAAAGGTGAAGCATCAACAATAAATAGTCGGATCGATTTTCCAATTTGTGGTGCTGCTAATCCAACTCCATGTGCATTGTACATCGTTTCCCACATATTGTCAATGAGTTCTTCTAGACCTTCATAATCTTTGTCTATCTCTACTCCTTCGGTTTTTAAAATAGGGTCACCATAAGCTATAATAGGTAATATCATACTTTAATAATTTGTGCAAAAGTAATAATTCCAATGGACATAAGCTTGTTTTGACTAACGAATTGAACGGTCATTAAAAATCACATAACCGAAGCTTAATTGGGTTACGAATGGTTTGTCTTGCTTGGGAAAGTAGTTTGTTGAAAGTCTCAATGGTCCAATTGGTGAGTGAAAAATTAGAGAAGCGCCAAACATTGGCAAGCCTCTGTCAAGTAGATCTGAATATCCAAAATCACCTTCATTATCGAATCGAATTATTTGTCTGAATGGCTGAAAGAAATAAGGTTCTAATCTAAATTCAAAATATTTGCTGTAGTTAAAGATTAAATTTAATCCACCTCCAACGAATTGTGGAGCACGGTAATCTCCCATAAATAAAGGTTTACTATCGGGAAGGGGAGAAAATTCTGTCATGTTTAATACCGATGCAGTATAATTGGCGAAAAGAGATTGTGAGTTTAAAACTGCTTTTCCATATAGTCCTATTCTAAAAAACGAACTGATCTCAAAGAATTTCTGTCCCTCCAATGATAGATTGATCCAACGGTGTTGCCTTCTTAAGTCATATTCTTTATCGGGAATGTTTCCAGAAACACTGTTTTCCTTTCCTTGAACATAGCGAATACTTGACTTAAAAAACTCTCCTTTTGAAGCCCATTGTTTTCGATTTAAGGTGTTATATTCAAAATTTAGAGCAACAGACTCCCCCATAAATGAGGTAACATCTGCCGTGTCGCTTTCTGAAAAGTTCAACGTTTGATAGTACTGATCTTTATTTTCAAATATTTTCAAATCTGCAGAGGTTTTTCCAATGCCTATTGTGGGAATGCCCACACTTATTCCATAATACATCTCGTTTTGAATCAGAAATGAAGGGTTAACATCTTCAAAGAAGGTAGAAGAACTGCGGTAGTAATCCCATCTGTTCAAAACAAAAAACGGACTTATTCTGATAGGGAATAAAGTGGGTAAATCATAATCTGCTTTGATTTTTGTAGAGCCATAAAACTTTCCGAAATAAGCTTCTCCATGTAAACCCACCGCTCCTTTACCTAAATCCCAGTAAGATAGTCCAATATAAGCTGTGTTAACTGGTCGAGAGGAGAAATGCCCTCCAACACTTAAGGTTAAAGGCTTTTGTTTGGTAACGTCTAAATTTATACTAAAAGTAGAGTCGCTGTTTTTATCAAGTGTGGGGAAGAGGTATTTAATTTGATGTGCCGCATAAGTTCTATAATAACGCTTCTTAAATTCATCTAGGGTTAATGGCTTTTGTAATGAATCACGCATAAAATTGTCTTCAACAAATGAAACATCAGAAGAATTGTATGAAGTAACATCAATAGAACTGATTTTTATAGGTTTTATCTTCTCTCTGAATAGTTTTCTTTGTGCTTCAAGTTCGCTTACTTTAACGCGTTTTAGAACGTATGGACGCATACTGTCAATGTATATTTGGGCTGCATCATATCCGCTTTTAATGGCTTCCTCGGCTCTTGTAAATTCAAAGGTTCCAATCTCATTTTTAGGTTCTATAATAACACCGTAAGCACAAGGGAGGTCAAAGTTCGTTTTTTGAACAAACATTGTTGTGATTTGACTAATGATATCGTCTTCTGAGGGTGGAGCAGCATTTAGGGAAACGTTACTTCCAACGATATAATCAACAGGGAATTCATGGTAAAGTACATCTGCTGGGAAGTTGTTGTAAAGTCCACCATCAAAGAATAATTTTCCGTCGATTCTTATGGGATTCAGATAAAAAGGATAAGTCATTGAAGCCCTAACAGCCGCATTCAAATCTCCATTTTTAAAAATAACGCTTTCTTTATTGTAAATATCTGAACCTACACAACGAAAAGGAATAAAAAGCGAATCGAAGTCTTTTCCTACAGCTGCGCCAACATGTCCAATATGACGCATTGTTTCAAAATCCAGGTAGGAAGGAGTTAAAAAGTTTGTAGGAAGAGATTTTACAAAAATACTGTCTTTAGCAAAATTAATATTCAGCATAGAAGCATCTTCCGATTTTTCTCTCAATAAAAATCTTTCATCTTTTGAAACTTCCCCAGAAGTCATTTTTTTAAAGTGATCTGATAGTATGTAGCTTTGAATTTCATCTGGAGAATATCCTGAGGCGTATAAAGCTCCAATTAAAGCTCCAGCACTTGTACCAGAAATATAGTCAATTGGAATTTCAGCTTCTTCTAATGCTTTAAGTACTCCAATATGTGCTAAACCTGTTGCGCCACCGCCACTTAGGACAACTCCTACACGCTGAGCTAAAACACTTTTTGAGTATAATACACCAAAAACTAATAAAAAAAGTATAATCTTGTGTTTCAAGCTGTATTAAATGAGTTTATTTGTACAAAAGTATAAGATTTTACCTTAAATACGAAAAAATATTAAATGCTTGAAGTTTTAGATCATATTGGTTTGTTTGCTTTTGCTATAAGTGGCGTCCTTACAGCTGCTAATAGAAACCTTGATATTCTGGGTGGATATATAATTGCATTCATCACTGCTTTGGGCGGTGGAACGATTAGAGATTTGCTTTTAAACGTTGATGTCGCTTGGATGACTTCACTTTCTCAACTTCTCGTGGTGATTGCTGGTGCGACAGTGGGAATAGTTTTTCGAAAAAAATTACGGAATTGGAGAAGAACATTGTCTATCTTTGACACCGTAGGAATTTCGGTGTTCACAATTGTGGGAGTTCAAAAAGGATTATCTCACGATGCATTGGCAATAACGGCAGTTTTTTTAGGCATGATAACAGCGACTTTCGGTGGCTTATTGCGTGATGTTTTATGTAATGAAATACCATTAATTTTTAAAAAAGAAATATATGCCATACCTTGCTTAGTAGGTGGGACATTTTATTTCGTGGGACATCATTTCGGTCATGGCGATGCCACCTGGCTTTTATGGTCCAGCATAGCTTTCATCATTGCATTTAGAACTTTAGCGGTGCTATTTTCATGGAAGCTACCATTAATAAGAGAATTTAAATAATACAGATGAAAGATTTAGTAATTACAGTGAAGACGCTTTTCGGATTTGAAGAACTACTCAAAGAAGAATTGAATGAATTGGGATATGATAAAGTAGAGATTCTAAACAGAGCAGTTCAATTGAATGGAAACTGGGAAGATGTTTACCGACTCAATTACCGTTGTAGAATAGCGATCTCAGTTCTTGTAAAAGTACATTCTTTCAATATTCATAAAGAAGAAGATTTATATAAAGAAGCAAAGAAAATTGATTGGACAGCTTACTTTGATGTCGATAAAACTTTTGCTGTAAAAGGTGCAGTTTTCTCAACTTTGTTTACGCATACTCAATATCCATTCTTAGTGGTGAAAGATGCAATTGCAGATGTTTTTAGAGAGAAATGTGACGACAAACGACCGGATGTGAATTTGAAATCACCTCAAGTGATGTTTGATGTTTACATTAAGGAAAGAAATGTTGTTATTTCTTTAAATACAAGTGGAGTTCCTTTATTTCAAAGAGGTTACCGTCAAGAAGTGGGGGATGCACCGATGAACGAAGTTTTGGCTGCTGGAATTTTACGCTTGTCTGGATGGGATAGAAAGTCAACATTAATTGACCCGATGTGTGGTGCCGGAACTATCGCCATTGAAGCGGCACTTTGGGCAGCAGATATTCCTGCAATGATTGAAAGAGCTCATTTTGCATTTAAAAATTTCAAATCTTTTGATGCTGAAGCATGGGAGAAAGTAAGAAATGAAGGAAATAGCCGACCTATAAAATTAGGATTTGACATTTTAGCGTCGGATATCGATGGAGAAATGATTAAGAAAGCACGCAGAAATAGTCGAATGGCGCCAATTGGAAACATGATTACTTGGGATATTAAAGATGCCTTAGAATTGGAAGCGCCAGACGATAAAGGAATTCTGATTTGTAATCCACCCTATGGAGAGCGAATGGGAGAAGAGGTTGAAGAATTATACACAGAATTGGGTGATTTATTCAAGCAAAAATTCTTAGGATATGATTGCTGGGTTGTTTCTTCTAATATTGATGCTTTAAAAAATATTGGTTTAAGACCAAGCAGAAAAATTAAGGTTTTCAATGGAAATCTGGAATGTAGTTTGCGTCAATTTCAAGTTTTTGCTGGTTCAAAGAAATATGACAATACCGAAGAGGAAGAGGACGGAATTGTAGCTAAGCCAAGAGGTGTTAGAAGAGAAAAACGTAAGAAAGTTGATAGGGTTGTTGATGAAACAGCTTTGCAAAGTGATGTTCAGAGTGATTTTCAGAGTGAGAAAGAGAATGAGAGCGGAGGAGAAAAGAAAGAGAAAGAGAATGAAGAAAAAGAATACAATCCAACAAGGAGAGTAATTCCGACGGAGTCGAAAGAACCGCGTAAGAGTGGGGCTTCTAAATATGGTCAAGCAAAATCTGCTTATTTGCCAGTTGAAGATGAAGATAGCGATTTTCAGAGTGAGAAAGAGAGTGGGAGCAGAAGTGAAAAGAATGAGAGCGGAGTGGATAAGAAAGAATACAATCCTACGAGAGTGGTGATTGAAACCCCAGCGGCTGAACCAAGAACAAGTGCAGCTTCAAAATATGGACAAGTGAAATCTGCTTATTTGCCAGTTGAGGATTCAACGAAAGACAAAATTGAAAAGGAAGCTACATCATCTTCATCAAACGATGAAGTAGAAGAAACTCCAGTAAAAGCGAAAAAGGAAGAAAAAGAGCCACGTTTGGGAGCGTCGAAATATGGAAGTACTCCAAAATTCATGGCTGCCGCAGAAGCGGATAAAAAGGAAGATTCCGAAAAAGTAGAATCAAAAGAAGAAGAGCAATCTGAAAAAGAAATTGAGGAACCTAAAAAAGCCGTAAAAGCTAAAGATTCAATCAAAAATGAAGAGGTAAAAGAAGAGGCCGATTTATTTTCTGATGTTTCGGGAGATGAAAAATCTGAAGAGAAAGTAGTTGAAGACAATTCAGATTTCGATGATGATTCAGAAGATTCTCAAGAAGACGAAATGACGCTTAAAGATAAAATTGCGGAAATGAAGAAGATGAGGAAAGGGGAGGATTAAAATGAATAACTATAAATGATAAAAGTTAACGAAAATAATTCAAAGTGTCAATTTTCATCTAAAAATCCTGATTCTACAATTTTAGATTTCGTTTCTTGAAAAGGAGTCCATGATTCAGAGACAGCATATTGTTGCCCTGCATAGGCTGTTCCGTCACTAGTGATGTAATCTTGCGCTTGGCTGACTACGGATGTCTTTTTCTTGCAGGAAGTTGCAAGAAAGAATATTAGCGTTATGTAAATTAAATGTTTCATTATTTTATTATTAATTTTGTTGTTTGCATTTCTTTTTTAGCTCGAATACGCTTTCCGTATTTTGCGCAGGAGAGTAGGATGAAAAGTAATAAAGTAAGATATGTGGCTGTTTTTTTCATTTTCGTTAATATTTCATATGATAATGATTGAGAATATTTGGCTCTAAATAAATGGTATCATAAATCACCGTTTGACCAGAAGGTCTATTAACATATATCTTAAAGTATCTGTAACCCGATTCTATTGTATTTGGACTACTTGAGGTGTTTGCGTAGTAACACCCTATACGAGGTGAAGAATAATTACTATACTCTTCAAATTGATTTCTTTGTTGAAAGTACATCGAATCGGTTGCACCTTCACAGTTTATATTTTCAATTTCAATAGAATAAGAACACGTCGGCACAGTATGATAATCTGCTTTATAAACTTTTCCTTTTTTGGGTATTCTAAAGGTTGACAAATCAATAATGTCAGCTTCAAAGTCTAAATCCCAACCAATATTATAGTTCCCAAAACCATCATCACATTTTACATACACATCAATTGCAATACTGTTTACACCTATTTCAAAAGTGCCGTCTGCACCAGTTTTATATTCTTTTAAAACTTTGTAGCCTCCGCTTAAGGCGTTCTTCATTATTTTAATTGTTGCTCCCTCAATACCTTCTCCTGTGTTTGGATTTAAGACCTTGCCTTCAACAAATATTCGCTTTCCATCTTTGGCGCAGGAGAGTAGGATGAAAAGGATTAAGGTAAGATGTGTGACTGTTTTTTTCATTTTGCTAATATTCTATTACATGTATATTTTCTTGTTTTGGATATACATATAGGGTGTCAAAGTGTTCTGTGGTAATGTTGTTTTTGGTTACGAAATAGTGGTAGAATATCTTGCCTGAGGGCACAACTCCTTCACCATAAAGAATACTAGTACAACCTAGTTGGACTTGCGGGGGAATTGAAGGGCTTATCGAACCCACTTCAGTTTGCGTATATACCGCAATCTTGTCGTTAGCATCATAGCAACTAGTATTCGTTAAATTTCTTCTTATCTTTCCTTCCGGCACAGTATGATAATCCGCATTATAAACTCGTCCTTTTTTGGGTATTCTGAAGGTTGACAAATCAATGATCTCTGTATCAAAATCTAAATCCCAACCTATATTATAGTTTCCAAAACCATCATCACATTTTACATACACATCAATTGCAATACTGTTTACACCTATTTCAAAAGTGCCGTCTGCACCAGTTTTATATTCTTTTAAAACTTTGTAACCTCCGCTTAAGGCGTTCTTCATTATTTTAATTGTTGCTCCCTCAATACCATCTCCTGTGTTTGGATTTAAGACCTTGCCTTCAACGAAAATACGCTTTCCATCTTTGGCGCAGGAGAGTAGGATGAAAAGGATTAAAGTAAGATGTGTGACTGTTTTTTTCATGGTACTATGATTTTAATTTTCTCCTTGCTTCCGTCAACTAGAGAGACATGCACAAAGTAAACTCCTTTGGGAAGTTCATGAACAAAGGTGTGCTTCAAGCGTTTATCAACACTTTCGCTTGACACCTGCTGACCTGACATATTGAATATAGTTATTTCTACAATAGGAATTAATGCTTTGGAGGCAAGTGTAAATGAATAATTCGATGGGTTTGGATAACTACGGCTGTCTCTTTCTTGCAGGAAGTTGCAATAAAAAGTATTAATGTGATATATATTAAATGTTTCATTTAGTACTCTATAACATAAGTGATTGTGTCATTTTCTAAAATTGAAAAGTATTCTGTACCAGTTGTTGTACCACTTGTTCGTTTGACTTCCCATTCTATTGTGTAATTCCCCACTGGTCTTTGGTTGTATATATATATACCTGAATAATCTTGGCAGCCTCCTATATAAACTCCTTGAGCCCAAACTCCGTTATATAAAAACCCTTTGTATATATATATATCTGGATTTGATGAAACGAAATATTTATACCTTAACTCGTCATTTGTGTCTTCACAATTTACATTATTGCTTTTAATATCCAAATATCCACACTCTGCATATTTAAAATCAACCAAATTATTCTTTTCATGCTCCAAGTAATGCTGCACAAGACCACCATAGCAAATATTATCGGGTTCACTCACTCCCATAACATATCTTCTATTTCTATTCATTTTTAAATTAAACGAGGCTTTTCCATTTTCATCTAAAAACCCATTGGCTACAATTTTAGATTTCGTTTCTTGAAAAGGAGTCCATGATTCAGAGACGGCATATTCTTGACCTGCATAGGCTGAACCTTCACCTGTAATATAGTCTTGTGCTTGGATGACTACGGATGTTTCCTTTTTACAGGATACTGCAAAGAAAAGTATTAAGACGATATAAATTAATTGTTTCATTTAGTATTCTATTACATACGTGGTTGAATCATTTTCAATAACTGTAAAATTATCAATTCCTGTGGTAGTACCACTTTGTCTTATGGCCTCCCATTCAACCGTATAGTCTCCAACAGGTCTTTGATTGTAAACAGGGTAAACGGCATTTTGACACCCCATTAAATTTGTAATATTATTACCCCAAAAAGCCATATATATATATATGCTCGTATCAGCTGAATAATAATACTTAAATCTAAATTCATCATTAGCATTTTCGCAGTTTACATTAATAAAATTAATATTCAAATAACCACAAGTTAAAAAATCGAAATCAACCAAATTATTCTTTTCATGTTCCAAATAATGCTGCACTAGACCTCCATAGCAAATATTATCTGGTTCACTAACTCCCATTACATACTTCCTGTTGTTATTCATTTTAAAATTAAATGAAGCTTTTCCGTTCTCATCTAAAAACCCTGTGGCTACAATTTTAGATTTCGTTTCTTGAAAAGGTGTCCATGATTCTGCAACTGCATATTCCTGACCTGCATAGGCGGTGCCATCACCTGTATTATAGTCTTGTGCTTGGATAACTACGGATGTCTCTTTTTTGCATGAGGCTGCAAAAAAGAATAAGAGACTTATAAAAATTAAATTTTTCATTTAGTATTCAATTAAGTAAGTCAAAGAATCATTTTCAGTAATTGTAAAGTTATCAATTCCTGTTGTTGTGCCGCTTGTTCTTTCAACCATCCATTCAATAGTGTAATTTCCTACAGGTCTACTATTGTAAGATACTGTATTTGAATAGTCAATGCAACCTTCCAAGAACTTATTTTCTTGCCAATTATAATTTGCGTCGATATATCCTGTATATATGTATATATCTTTATCATCAGTATAATAATATTTATATCTAAACTTGTCGTTTGGCCCTTCGCAATTGGTATTTACCCTTGGTAAATTTATATAACCGCAAGCTAAATATTCAAAATCAACCGTATTATTCTTCTCATGCTCCAAGTAATGCTGAACAAGACCACCGTAACAAATATTATTAGGCTCACTCACTCCCATTACATACTTCCTGTTGTTATTCATTTTTAAATTAAATGAAGCTTTTCCGTTCTCATCTAAAAATCCTGTGGCTACAATTTTAGATTTAGTTTCAAAGAAAGGAGTCCATGATTCTGAAACAGCGTATTCTTGTCCCGCATAAGCTGTGCCATCACCGGTGTTGTAATCTTTGGCTTGGATAACTACGGATGTCTCTTTTTTGCATGAGGCTGCAAAAAAGAATAAGAGACTTATAAAAATTAAATTTTTCATTGGTTAATTATTAATTTTGTTGTTTTTATTTCTGTTCCTGTTTTATACACGACAAGGTACAATCCATATTTAAGTGATAGGTCAAGTTTTGTTTGGTATTGGTTGACAGCTTGCTGATAATATAGTTTACCTTCTAATCCATAAACGTATAAAGCTCCTTTAGGGTTTGCTTGATTAACTTCAAAAATAAAATTACCCGAGTTGGGATTTGGAATCAACTTGATTTGTAACTCCTCAATAATACTTGGTTTTTCAGTGTGCGTTTTTGTTGTGTTTTCATTGTCATCGTCGGAGGAGTCAGAAGTGCCAGATTTAGCGTTATTTGCATAGCATTCACTTGGGCCATCTATAAATGCGTGAAATGTACTACCCGCTTTAGCATGAAAGCCATTTTTGATCAAAACAGATTTCCCTCCATAGACGGTAATATTCCCCGTTTGCTCAATGATAAAAATAGGTGCGTATCGAATGGATTCTTGCATTATTCTGTTATTGCTTTTCATCTTTATTTTCTCTATTGAAACAATAAAACAAGAAACATTACTGAAGTCATAAAAACTATAATATCGAGTTGATTTATTTCTCAATAGTTAATCTCGTACATCCTTTGTTCTCCTTCTTGTAAATAAATAGTGTCATAATATGTCGATGTATTACCTGAACGAGTAACTTCCCAGCGGTAGTACTGCTCTCCCATTGGAACAGTTGAGTACCCGTTTGATTCCCAATAGACACATCCATCATGCTGCCAACCGAAATCACCGTCTATTGAGCCTATTTGATTCTTTCGATAGAGAACAAACTTATCGCTTAGTCCTTGACAATTCACGTTATCAATTTTAAGTTTTATATAAGCACATTCTGCATATTCAAAAATTACATTATTATTTTTTTCATGATCTAAATAGTGCTGCACAAGACCGCCATAGCAAATATTATCGGGTTCACTTACTCCCAAGACATATTTTCTATTATTCTTCATTTTTAAATTAAACGAAGCTTTTCCATTATCGTCTAAAACACCTGTGGCTACAATTTTAGATTTCGTTTCTTGAAAAGGTGTCCATGACTCTGCAACGGCATATTCCTGACCTGCATAGGCTGAGCCATCACCAGTAATATAGTCTTGTGCTTGGATGACTACGAATGTCTTTTTCTTGCAAGAGGTTGCAAAGAAGAGTATTAATGCGATGTAAATTGTTTTCTTCATTTAGTAATCTATTTGAAAAACAAAACTGTCGCCAGCAACTAAAGTGAAGTTTTCAGAATGATATGTAGTTGTAGCATTTTTTGTAACTTCCCAGTCATATCTGTAATTTCCTGCAGGAAGTTCAAAATAATTTCCTTCAAAATTAAAACAACCTAGCTTAACTATTTGTGTTCCCTCATTATTTCCTGTCAACCATATTCTTTTATATTTCACCTCATCATTAGGTCCGTTACAATTAATATTGTGCACGTTAAATTTTAAATATGAACATTGTGCATATTCAAAAATTACCGTATTATTCTTGTCATGGTCTAAATAGTGCTGAACAAGGCCACCATCACAAATATTATCTGGCTGACTTACACCTAGAACATACTTGCGGTTATTCTTCATTTTTAAATTAAACGACGCTTTTCCGTTGGCATCTAAAAATCCTGTGGCTACAATTTTAGATTTTGTTTCTTGAAAAGGTGTCCATGATTCAGAGACGGCATATTCTTGGCCTGCATAAGCTGCGCCGTCACCTGCAATATAGTCTTTTGCTTGGATGACTACAGCTGTCTTTTTCTTGCATGAGGTTGCAAATACGAGTATTAATGCGATATAGAGTAAATGTTTCATGAGTTAATTATTAATTTTATTGTTTGCATTTCTTTTACTGTTTTATAAACGACAAGGTACAAGCCATTTCTCACCGATATATCAAGACGCGTTTGTGTTTGGTTTACGAATTGCTCATAATATAATTTACCGTCTACGCCATAAACGTATAAAGATCCTTTAGGGTTTGCTTGATTAACTTCGAAAATAAAATTACCCGAGTTGGGGTTTGGAATCAACCTGATTCGTAACCCTTCATTGATTGTTGGTTTTGCTAAGAATGTTTCTGTTTCTGTTTCACTGTCATCGTTAGAGGAGTCAAAAGTGCCAGATTTAACATAATCCCCATAACATTCACTTGGACCGTGTATGAATGCGTGAAAAGTACTGCCTGGTTTTGCATGAAATCCACTTTTGATCAAAACAGACTGCCCTCCATAGACGGTAATATTCCCCGTTTGTTCAATGATATAATCTCCAGGATCTGTTTTTGGAGTAACGTTATTCCCTATAATAACTTGGTCACGTGATTTATACCAAGCTTTGTATTCATAATTTGAATTTTGAACATGGTTTGCACCGATTACTTTATTTTGAAGCGGCACAATATATCCTTCCACTTCATCATTTAAAAAATCGCGTAACCTATTGAAGTAAGATTGGTCACCATTCAAATAATCATCTAAAGTATTGCCCATAACAATATGATCCCAGTTAAAATCATCTGCATAAACTGCTTCAAATGGTGTGATATTAAAGTGGTTTGTTGGATGTCCGAGGTGTGGATAACCATAGATGTCGGATTTATTATCTTGATCATAATCATCCTGACTTTGATACATCAACCCCTCATCCTGCAAATTAAAATAGAGATCATTATGCTCCCAAATTGTAGGGTTAATTGCCAAAGCAGAAACCAAGGGCATAAAGCTCATTTCATCTTTATAATGTTGGCTACCTAACCCCGTGCCGCCAAATCTCAAAATAGGTATTGCACCGCCTGTTAAACCATCGTAGAACATTGTTTTATAACCACCTTGTGCCATATCCCATTCGTAATGTTCTTGAAAATTATATAATTTTCTGATGTAAATTGGTATGCCAAGAAAAACATAAAAATCATTTCTACTAAAACTAGATTGAGGAGAAGTACTAGAGTATTTAGACGCCCACAATTTCCTATTCACCATACCGGGTTGAAATCCTAAAACAGGAACATAAAATGAACTAGGCGCATGCTGAGTAAATAATTTTTTCCCAGAATGTAAACCCCACTTTGCATTATAATCCTCCTTGTAACTTCCCATTGAAACAGCAATGTTCCTAGAAAAAGAAGGAAATGTCTTCCGAGTATCTGTAGAATGGGTATAAGCATGTTGAAAATTATTTTTAAGTTCATTCTGATAGTTGACTGCAGCTTGGTCAGGATGTGGAATTAAGTCTTTAGAGAACAAGCCTGAACTAGACAGCTCATTGCTATTATATATACTATACAATCCCATGTCGCGCGAGGCAGGATCAGTCAAACTAAGATTCGCAAGCGCAGCTATTATATTGGTGTTTTTAAAAGTCTTATAAGTGGCTTGTGTAAAAAGCGGAATATTTGCACCATGGTGTGGTGAATCAAAAGGAATATACAACTTTGTATGATGATGCATGCCACCGTTTTCCATGTGTTCTTTCTCTAATTTCATCAAAGCATATCTCGCTTTTTGCCCTCCCATGCTGTAGCCAATTACAACATTCTCCCAATCTTCATCAGGGTAATTATTTTTCTTTATAATATTGATTAGTTTAATAAACTCAGCGAGTTCACTACCAGCAACCTCCAAGGATTGATTTCCAGGTTTATCCTTAATAAAAATCACATCATAACCCAAAGCAACATAGCTATCAAACACACCTCCAACATTAAATTGATTCCAATACTTATCCAATGAAAACTGTTGTATTGGAGGGCGATACGCACAAGAAATAATTAAAGGTCTTCTTATTTTACCATTGTTTCCGCAACCATATTTTATTCCAACGTCATATTCTAGATTATTTCCACTTAATACACTCATATTTACCCAAACATCATCCCATTTGTCATCATTCGATTTTTCAAGACTTTGATTACTCTTTGTTGTTAAGTAAAATTGTATTGTATCCTGATAAATAGTATTATTCAATTCATAAATAATAGCAGCTTTAGCAATTGTTGAATCTCTTGTTCTATTGTAAGCTATTGTTGGATTTCTTTGGCTAAAATCCTGAAAACCATAGCCGTCATCAACATCTATTTTGATAGATTGTAAAATAATATCGCTACTTTTAATTATAAATGTAGAATCATATTTTAAGTTCCCAGTAGCGTATCCATTATCAGGATAAAATTCTAAAATTGATGCACTTTTTATTAATCTTTTAGAATACAATGTATTTTGTGGTACATTTGATATTAGCTGACCATCAACAAGATCCAAGTCTCCATTGGAAAAGTGAACTGTATCAATCATGTTGATGTTTTGTATGATAAGACCAAATGGTTGGGTGAGTTCACTATGATTTAAACCATGATAGGTGAAAAAATCATTAATCAGAAAAGCCATATTATTAATGGTAGGCATTAAAGTCGTATCGTAGCATGACAACGCTAGATCTGAATAAATAAGCAACCAATCTTCGGTGGACATAACTTGACTGTAATCACCTCCAATTTGCTGGTAAAGTGCAGGAAGCGAGGAAGCAGACCTGTTCAACAAAGCAGAATCATAATGCTGTGGATCTAACTGCCCATAAATATAACTCCCCATTTCAATCTCATTAGAGAAGATTAAGGTATCTTGCTGGCTATTTGCTTCTCCTTGGATAAAAACAAGCAAAAGTAATCCTAAAATTAACTTTTTCATAGCTCTAGTTTTTATTGGTTAATTGCTTCAATTCCAAAATCAACTCTTGTTGCAAACGAATAGTTTCTTTTTGTTGTTCGAGTAATCTCGATTGTTCATTTAAAATAACTTCTTGATTTTCAACTTTATCATTGATTTCGATTAAATAAAGTGTCAATTCTTCAATTTTTTCCATTGAAGTTTTTGCAGCTTCTCCTAAATTTAAGCCGTTGATTTCAATTTCTTTGGCAGATAGCACACTGGGTAAATGTCCGTTTTTATCGATAAAAGATTTTACCTCGTTTAATGGCATTAATTTGTAATCTTCTTCAAAAACATAGTCAGGCCAAACCTCTAAATCTACTTTTATTTCTCTGGCGCGGAGGAGTCCGTCGTTGTTGAGTTGTAAGATTTTGCGATTTTGATGGTCTTTCACTAGAATTAGTTGATCGAAATAAGGATTGGTTGAATGCCCATGATTTTCAATATATAATCCTGCATTTATTGATGTCACGTTCCCAACCTTAAGACCCATCGAAAACCTTCCATCTCCTCTTACGTCGAGTTTGGTCATTGGCAAGTCGGTTCCAATACCTACCCAAGCAGGACATTCTGAGCCAGTAAATAAAATTGATTTCATTCCCTCTATCCTGTTAGCCCAGTCGGCATAAGTGCCTGCTTGGATGGTCGCACCACCGCCAGGGAAATCAGGATCTATAGGCATCACTGGCATCAGGTAACAATCATCGCGTGAAACTATATTCCTTAATAAATTGAAATTAATACTTTTTGTAACTCCATTTTTATCAATCATTAAAAACCTATTATAGGGTTCCTGTAAATCTTCATACCCTTTAAAAATAATATCACCAGTTAATTGAAAATCACCTTCAAGATCTAGTGGAAACTGAGGATCTTCTACTCCTATTCCAACATATCCATCTTCACCTATCCTCATACGTTCAATGTTATTTGTTTTAAACCTTAAACTCGTAGAATTTGTAGTACCCATAAATGCATTGGTGTCCGCAGCATTACCTTGGGTTTTCCAAATGGTGTTGTTGTTGGATAATGAATTCTGTGAGAAAGAATGGTTGGTAAAAAAAGTCACAGCTGAGAAAATTAAAATGCATAATGCACTAATCCCTGTGCGTGTGTGTGTGTTCCCGATAAATGCGGGACAAGGTATGTTTGTTAGCTTTTTCATAAAGAGTTGTTTTTAGTTTTCCTCTAATCTAGAACCAAAATTTCAAAACTCCAAAATATTTAACAATTTCAATTTTATGTACAGCTAAAAGTTGTATGATTTTATTCATTGTTTCATTTTCGTTAAATCCTAAGTTGAAATCCTAAATACACTTCCTTACTAAGAACATCATTTTCTTGACTACAGTGTGAATCTAATCTCACCTCCCATTCACCTTCTTCTGCACGGCAATCATCATGTGCGGACTAAAAGACAAAAGATGACTATCGTTTTCTGTTAGTTTTAAAAGCTCTAACAATGTTTCTCTCCTTTTTTCGTTTTTCATGTTTTCAAAATAATCTTTGTCCAACCAAACCATTCCTTCCACAGCATAAGTATTCAAATAGGTGAGTTCTTGTTGAAGAAACTCAGCTTTTAATTGTTCGGGTTTGTGGTAATATCCTTCTGCTAAAAGCCAAGGAAATTCATCGGGTGGATTGTGAACTCCTGTGGTTAATTCTTCTTTGCACATTTCTAAAAATGGCTTTTTGTGAATTAATCCGTTTAAAAGTCCAACTAAAGTTGATGCGGTTGAATTTATTGCGAAACCTAAAATGATTCCGTCCTTTTTCAATACTCTTTTGGCTTCTTTAATGGTTAAATCTCTGTCTTCTTTCTTTTGAAGATGATAAAGTGGACCGTGTAGAATAATTAAATCCGCATAATTCTCTGGGAAATCTAATTTTCTGGATTCCCCTTCATGGACTGAGAACTTGTTTTTTAATTTATTCGCTCTGTTTTGTGCGGTAACGAGGTGTTTCATCACAGGTTCAACCAAATGAACTTGGTGTCCTTTTTTTGCCAACCATTCAGAATATTTTCCTGTTCCTCCACCAACATCGATTATCTTTGAAGTAGAAGTTGGAAGATACTTTTCTATCAATGATTTTATGCGTTCAAATTCAAAAACACCCATTCCTTTTTCTAGTCGGGTTTCTTCTGACGCCTTAGTATAAAATAGCTCTAGAACTCTACTTATTAACTGTTTTTTGCTCATTATTCATGTGTTTTCATCTCATCTTGAAATGATTATGACATTCCAAAATGTTGAAACAATCGATTTGAAAACCAATTGAGTTATTAATGAAATTTTGTGTTTAATTGATGGATTATCCACGTTTGAAACCCGATTGGTCCCCATGCGCTATTCACCCGACAAGTCGAGGAAGTCTTTTTTAGATTTAAGACATAGATAATATTTTAAAAGTAGATTAACAGGTTGCTAAAATAGGGGGAATAATTAATAATTAATAATTAAAAATGAAAAATGAAAAATTTCGTTGAGTTCAATTTTTTGAAGGATGGAATTTTCTTTTAGATTTTCGAAAAAAGAGATCTCCCCATCATTAAAATCAGAGATTTTAGATGCTGTTCGAGATGACAAGATGTTGGTGGGGTTGTTGGAAAAAAAAGGTTGACAACTGTCATTCCGACGGAGTGAAACGAAGAGGAATCACTATTAAAAGATGTGAGTTCTATTATAACCCTTAAAACTAATTTCTTAATTTTCTTTATTCAAAGTTAGAATCCATAATCGATAATTTCTGAGGTAGAATTTTTGTTAGCAAGGCGCGCTGGTTTTTTAAAATCATGAGTTGACATTGGTCAATGATTGATTTTGGAAAACTAGTGCAAAGCAGCTAACGGAAATTCTAACCAGAAATTATATTGGGGTAGGCTCTATTTTCGGTGTATACCCAAACAAACGCATAAACTTAATTGCTTTTGCAACCCTGTCTGGCACATCGCTGTCCCATGTTTCATCATCTTCTTGACGAGTTATTTTTGCTAAGACATCATCAGATTTGATGTTGAGTAAACTATAATCAAACTCAGTTAATGCCTCTATTTTATCGTTGTCGATCATATAAGTGAGTAATCCTTTTAGATGATTTGGAATTACCACATCTTTGAATTCATATAATTCTCCATTGTTGTAATTGATTGCAGGATAGATATACAATTTTGCATTTCTTCCAAATCCTTTTCCAAAAGCTTCGAGAATACCTCCATCTAGGTGACTATAATATTTTTCATCAAAAATATTGTGGAGATTATAAATTCCCAAGATGACTCCCATTTTATAGCCTTTGGTAATATCGCTTAGGTAATTTACCATTTCGTAATAACGCAAATAGTTTGAAATCATTACCGTGTAGCCCAATGCTCCAAGAAGTTCTGCTCTGTCAACAAAATCTTTATCCGAAATTTGTCCGCCAGAAGTTAAATCACTCAATGTTAATTCGAAAACTTCTCTTACGTCTTTCTTTTTGACCCCATCTTCATTGTAGAATTTCCCTCGAGCACTGTTCAGCATGTCTATGCTCACCTTTGTAACTGGTCTGAATCGTCCACGCATTAAAAGAATATTCTTTTTATAAAGATTACTCGCTGGCTGAAGAACTTTTCCAGTTTGGTCAAACATTGTAGCTTCAGTTATTCCTCTTTTTACAAGGTTGAGCGCAATGATTCGATTGTCGATGTATTCAAAATCTGGACCTTCAACATGCAACATATCAATTTCGATTCTGTCTTTCGGAAGATGGTGCACCAAACTGTTGATGAAATAATCCAATTCTCCAGTAGCATGAAAATAAGCCGCATAAATTAAGTTTACTCCCAAAATTCCCAAAGCTTCTTGTTGTGCTCTGTTGTTTTGGTCGTGCATTTTAACATGCAAAATAATATGGTTTGGAGGTGTGTTTGGTTTCATTTGAAAACGCAATCCAACCCATCCTTGTCCTTGATTGGTTTTGTGGTAATTTAAAGATTCTACTGTATTACAAAAAGAGAAGAAACGGGTATGGTCTTTTCTGTGTTCCAAACTAGTGGTTACCATTTCATACTCTCTTTTGAGCATGGTAATTAACCTTTCCTCACAAACATAGCGTTTCGCTTTTCCATAAATACTGTCTGATACCTTCATATCATAAGCCGAATGCGAAAAGGCAATCGTTCCAGAGCTTCCCCCAGCTTTGAAAAAATTAGCGACAACCTCCTGACCAGCGCCAATTTCAGAAAAAGAGCCGTAAATATTAGAGTTAAGATTTATTTTTAACGCTTTCTCTTCTGTAGTAAGTCTTCTCCGGTCTTCCATGGGTCATTTTTATTATTAACAAATAAACTAAATTAAAGGCGCATTTCATAGGTGAACAGTAAAAAAAACAACAAAGAATGCAAAGAATTAGTAGGAACCAGGATTCTTGAATTCCGGATTGTTTAAAAACTTGTAATCTGTAAAGGTTTTCAAAAATGTTTTAATCAATTGGTGTTCTTGAGCATCTAATTGAACTCCACCTTGATGAGAAAACTCCATCATAGGGTCAATTGTCGAACTTTCCACAACTCCGAATGAATAATGGTTGATTACTTCGTCTAAATTTGAGAGTCTTCCATCGTGCATATAAGGCGCTGTAAATTCAATGTTTCGTAAACTAGGTACTTTAAATTTCCCTTTGTCGTTGGGGTTTCCAGTTACTTTCATTCTTCCAATGTCAGGAAAGTCATCACCTAATCCATTATTCGAAAATAATCCTTGAATTTCCATTAAAGGGCCATCATGACAATGTAAACAATCTCCATTCGTTAAACTGAAAAACAAGTCCATTCCTGCCCATTCTTCATTGGTGATTTGAGTATATAAATCTTGCTCAAATGCATTCATCGGTAAGTTATTCCTGTGTTTATACATTACATCATATTTCGATTGACTTGAAATAAGTGTGCGCAGAAACTGAGAAATTGCCTTTGCGATGTGACTTGAATCAAAAGCCTCAACTTTAAAAACAAGCTTGAAGTCTTTTCGATACCCTTCAATTGAATTGAGTTTTTGTGCTGCGATATCCCAACTCTGGTTCATTTCAATTGGATCTCTAACGGGATGTAATACTTGTTCTTCTAATGTTTCTGCACGGCCATCCCAAAAATAAGCGCTTTGCCATCCTAAATTCACCAAAGACATTGATTGTCGCACTCCAACAGTTCCATTTACTCCCAATGAAAATTGATTAGGATCAGAAAAACCATGTGATTGATTGTGACAAGAGGCACAAGAAATGGAATTGTCTAAACTTAAACGGGTGTCGTAAAACAACTTTCTGCCCAATTCAATACCTTCCACCGACATTGGATTACCTTCAGGAATGGGCATGGCAGGGAAGTGACTCGGAATTTCTAATTTATAAGGAGTAATAGACATATCGACTTCATTCTTCTTACAAGAAAAGAACAAGATTGAAATGAAGATGAATATTATTGAGTGTTTCATTTAGTTACTTTTATTAATGTTTAATGTTCAACGTGGTTTGCGCTGGACTTTTCCGCAATTTCAACCCAGTTGAAATTCAATATCCACGCGCGTTAAACATTAATAATTAAACATTATATTTTTAACGCTTTTACAAAATTGTCAATTACTTTTACGCTTAACGGAATTTCTCCAGGATTAGTATGCGAACTTCTCTCTAGTTTTATGTCAATATCATGATTTTCTCCATCAAAAACTTTATATAAATCAAGTTGAACATTCGTTTCATACAAATGACTGTTTACTTTATCCCAGCTTAGATTCTGCAGACTGAAATTACGCAACAATTGATCATTTCCAATATGGTAAGCGAAATTTGTCATTCCAGAACCATCTTGAGTAGCGGAAGTATCTGCTTTTCCTTCCAGCATAATAAAAATATAACCAGTATTCCAACCCCAATGCATGTCTCCGGTGTTTAAAATAAACAAGGGATCATCAGCATCTCTGGCCGAAGGGTCTTCATGGTTTTGAGTGGAATCAACACCTATATTGGCTGAAAACGAATCGAAATCAGCGTAGTTTCCAACACCTTCCCAAAGTAAGCGTTTGTTCTTTTCGAATTTGTAAACACCAGATTCAAATAGCTGCTTTGTATCGTTTTTAAAGTTAGTCATGATGAAATTTAACTTTGTAAATTCAATGGTATACCCTTCTTGTGTTGTGTAGTTTTGGTTAAATTCCATTGGAACACCGTTGTAATTCGGAACGATATTCACACGTACTTTTAATTCCAATTCATCTGGAGAAACTAAATGCGGTTGTTTGTTGTTACATGAGTAGAACAAGCTGAAGGAAACGAAAATTAGGAATAGTTTAAGCTTTTTCATTGTGTTCATATTATACTTAAATGTAAGACTATTTTATAAGAGAATCAACACTTTTATGACAAGACTATAATATTAAAAAGAAATTGACAAAAATTGATTGATATATTTTTGGTTTGTTTATCATTTAATTCTCACAATGGGTGGATTAGCCCTCTCCCCCTAACACATTTCGTCTTTCAACCGACGAATTACTTTTGTTAAAATATAGATCACAAAAATCCCTCAAGAAGTTTTCTCTTATTATTCATCCGAAAGCCGATTTTAATATTAAATTAGTTCATTCCTCATAATTAGAAAAATGCAAAACGAAACGATTCAACCGCTTACCATCTATAGCGCTTCTGCTGGAAGTGGTAAAACATTTTCATTGGTTCAAAATTACCTTAAGCTCACTTTGGGCGACAATGTTTCAGCGAAAAATTTTGGTAAAATTCTAGCGATGACATTTACCAATAAGGCCGCTTGGGAAATGAAGGAACGTGTTATTCAAGCATTGGATTGGTTGGCTTATCCTGAAAGAAAAAATGAAAAGGAAAGTAAAAAAGCAGAAATGTTGATGGGTGCAACAATGAAAACAACTGGTCTTTCAGCTGCTGTTATTCAAGAACGCTCCAAAAGGGTTTTGTCAGAGATTTTGCACAATTATGAAGATTTTAATATTCTCACAATTGATAAATTTAGCTTGCGTTTAATCCGAACTTTTAGTCGGGATTTAGACTTGCAAGAGGATTTCGAAGTGACTTTAGATCAAGATGTTTTGCTTGAACAAGTCATCGATGAATTGATGTCTAAATTAGGAAAGCCAGGAGAAGAAACGGTTACTAATCTAGCCTTGAATTACGCAAAAACGAATGCAGACGAAGGAGATAAATGGAATTTTAGAGGAAGCTTAATTGAATTCAGTAAAGTTCTAACCAATGAAAGGGACCAAGAGTATATTCAAGAATTACTAAAGAAAGACTTCAATGAAGACACTTACAAAGAGATTATTGAAGAATTAAAATCACTTGGCGCACAGCATTTGAAAAAGTGTTTAGAGGTTTACCAATATTTCACTTCTTTGGGAACGTCAATTGATGATTATCCTGGGAAATCGAGAGGGATTCATCCTGTTTTAGAAAGTTTGCCCTCACGCACATTAACGGAAGTAAAACCACCTAGTTCAACGATTCAAAAAACGATGAATGGTGAAAGTGTAAAGGGAAATCACAATGTTGATGGGTCTTTAATGCGCATGATGGAAGAACTTTTTGCAATGGAAGCAAAACTTTCAGAGCGTGTTTATACCTTGATTAAAATTAAATCAAACTTTTATAATCTTGCTTTGCTGAAATACATTTCAAAGGAATTAACGGTATTCAAAGAGAAGAAAAATATTATAGGAATCTTTGAATTTGGTCAGCGCATTGCAGAATTGTTGAAAAAAGAGAATGCTCCCTATATCTACGAACGCCTTGGAAATCGTTACAATCATTATTTGCTGGATGAATTTCAAGACACCAGCAGACTGCAATGGGTGAATCTTATTCCCTTGGTGCATGAATCAATTTCTAATAATTACGAGAATTTAATTGTAGGAGACCCAAAACAAGCGATTTATAGATTTAGAAATGGATTGGTAGAGCAGTTTGTAAAACTTCCAGAAATTTATAATCCAGAGAACGAAGCTAATTTTGCTCAACTTTCTAGCTACTTCCAGAAAATGGGAAAGAAAGTTCCCTTGGAAGATAATTACCGTTCAAAAAAGAATATTGTTGAATTTAACAACACCTTCTTCAAACGCATGTTGGAAGAAATGCCAGCTCATTTCGAAGAATATTATGCAGATATCCGTCAAAATCCAAAAGGAGCAGATGGAGGATTTGTCTCCATAGATTTTATTCCAAGAAACAACAAAGAAGATACAAACGAATTAGAGGAAATATTCCTTTTGGAGAAAGTCGCTAAATGTATAGAAGATGGATTTGATCCTGGAGATATCTGTATTTTAACAAGAGGGAAAAGAGAAGGAAGGCGCTATGCTAAAGGCCTAATTGAAGCAGGAAAGGGCTATAAGATAGTGAGTTCAGACAGCTTGTTAATTTCTTCAGATTCTTCTGTTGGTTTATGCATCGATTATCTAAACTTGAGGAGGAATAGCGGAAATAAAACTACTCAAATCAAGTTTGCCACGACTTATTTTAGAATGCAAAAGAAAGACCCTATTGTTGAATTAAACAACTTTTGGAGAGAGAGTAAAGTGGGTGACTTTAATTTTGAAGCTTTCGTAATTCAAGAATTTGGATCTGCAGAAGAACTCTTTTTCCCGTATGAAAACTTATATGGGTTAGGAGAGGGTTTTATTGATTTAACCCAAATGAGTGAACTCAGAAATCCATATTTGCATCACTTATTGGAGTTGTTCCAAAATTATGATTTAAAATACGGTCCAGATATCCGCGGATTTATTGAGGAATGGGATGCAAAATTGAAAAACAGTACCATTCAAATGCCAGAAAATAAGGAGGCAATTAAAATCATGACAATTCATAAATCTAAAGGATTGGAGTTTCCTGTTGTGATTATTCCAAATTTGAGTTGGGGAATAAAAGCCAGTTTTAATCATCACTTTATAGAAGCGGAAAAAGATGTGGTATTGTATTCTAAACTCAGTAAAACCAATGTTCCTGACTATATGCTTGAGGCCTACAAATTGGAATACGATCAATTGTTATTGGATGAGTTGAATATACTTTATGTTGCTTTTACACGTCCAAGCGAAAGGTTGTATGTGATGGCAGAAACAAAACAACCTTCCTCGGATGACGGTTTTTTTACTCAAATTAATCAACCACTTGCTCTTTCTACCGAAACATGGGATGATGAATTGGTGTCTGAAAGAAGCGATGTTGTAATCAAATTTGGTGTAGAAGCTAAAATCAAAAAGGAAGAAGAGAAAGCCGAAGAAAAAGATCCTAATTTCTATCCAAAAGACTTAAGTGATTTCTTGTGGTTTCCTGAGTTAACATTGCAAGATGCAGAAGCTTTGGAAACAGAAGTTTTCAATGAAGAACAACAGTTTGGAAATGAATTGCATTTGCTTTTGTCAGAAATTAAAAATGTTAAAAATATTGATGAGGTGATTTCCCGACTCCAAAAAGAAGGATTTATCGAAGCGAAGTGGCAAGCGGAAATTAAGAAAACAGTTCTTGCAACTTATGCCTTGCTAGAAGAACAAGATTTCGTTCGCAATGCTACTAAGATTCTTGACGAGCAGGATATTTTGATCAGCGAAAAAGAAGTCAAACGTCCAGATAAGATTTTTATTTCAGGAAATAGTGCAGTGGTAATCGATTTCAAAACAGGTGAGCCTTTAAACGCACACAATACGCAGCTTATTAATTATTGCAAGCAACTAACTGACATGGGCTTTGAGGAAGTTGAAGGGTATTTATTGTACACGAGAAGTATGGAGTTGAAGAAGGTTAAATAGATCTAAAAACAATTGCTCCTACGCTTTGATAACTTACGATCGTAATTGAAGTAAGGCTTTCGGCAACAATGAAATAATCAATGTGTTTCTTTGTAATTAGGTGTTTCAAAACATGAACTTTTTATCTTTGAGTAAGAAGTCTCCATTTTTCTTTTGGTTTCACTACATACTTTGAAATTTAAATAATGAAATATTAATGCTTACATCTCTTATTATGAGTAAAGTAGCTATTATAAATGTCTTTATAATATTTGTTTTGCTTTTTTTTCAGAAGGGAGAATGCTTTGCCGAATAAAGTACTTGCGGTTGCATTTTTAATTCCAGGGCTATACTTTGTCAACAATATATTTATTATTCATGGAGTTGAGAAATATATACCATTTTCCTTGTTTTTTGTGCAAGCCATTGCTGTGGGATTTCCAATAATGATTTATTATTATTTCAATCTACTGGTAGGGAGGAGGTTGCCGAAAAGCAGGTTTTTATACATTGGTTCAGGAATCTTGTTCGTTTATATTTCCGTATTGGCAATAAGGTTTTTTAAAATGCCTGATTTAGATCAATCAGCCTATATTCAAAAATTATATACTGAAGATTATCCAACAGACTTAATGATTTATACTGTGCTTTTTTACACTTGGCAGTTGGTTTATTTTTCTGTTATTACTAAAGAGGTTATGCGCTACAAAAGACAATTGGATGATAGTATTTCCAATCTAGACCAATCTCAGTTTTACTATATGGTTAGGTTTATTACTATGCTCTGGATCTTCAATGCTGCATTGGTTGTTTTGTATATATTGCTTCCTCTATACCTTGTTGATTATACCTTCCTTCCCATTCTTGTTAATTTAATTTACTTTTTTATTTTATTTTTCAGTTATCACCACAATGCAGTTTTTACTTCTATTTCTTTTGAAAAACTCAATGAAGTCAATGAAGAAGTTAGTAAAGATGAACCTGAAAATAGTAGAAATAAAAAGTGTTTCGAGCCCACTGAAAAGCACTTAAGTGTATTCGAAAAACTAGAAGAGTTAATAGAGAAAGATATGATTTTTATCGACCCAAATTTATCAATTCGTTCCATTTCCAGTAAGATTGAAGCACCCGAATATGTCGTTTCTCAAACTATAAATCACTATTTCCAAAAGTCGTTTTTTGATTTAATAAACGAAAGACGAATAAATGAAGCGAAAACAAGACTGCAGAATATGTTATCAAATGAAACTATAGAAGGAATTGGATATGATGTTGGTTTCAATAGTAGATCTTCGTTTTATCGTGCATTTAGAAAACATGTTGGTAAAACACCAAAGCAGTTTGTTGAAAGTTCGAAATAAATTAATTTATAGCAGATTTAGAGTAAAAGGATAAATGCTTATCGGGATGTTTACCAGTAAAGCGATGAAAAGAAGAGATTCTTCAGTTAATTATAAGAGGATATAAACTGTTCTATAAAATGTAAAAAACTGTTAATGAGGACTTCCCCCTTGGGAGGGGGACAAGGGGGAGGACATTTTAAGTGTAATTTCTTAATCTTATCTTTAATCCTATTTAATAGTTTTAGTGATGTTCCTTAAAATTAAGTGTTTAGAAATCACAGAAATGAATTTAACTCCGAAACTTCAGTTATTAATAGTAGGATGACAGTTGTGTGGTTGAACCATCACTATTAACCCTATCATCCCTTGCAAATGGTAATTTAACAATTTATTGTAAAGTGCCATTTGTGAGGGATCTCACGTTTTAATCAGTCGACATTAATGTTTTTTAAATCTATTGGTACCCCCCCCCGATAAGCATTTAAGGATATTATTAAAATCTTTAAAACTACCTTCATAAAAAGAGTAAACTAAATCTTTAAAAGAATCTAGCCACATTAATCTAGTCATTAAGCGATGATTTCTGACTGTTTGCCATCGGTATTCGAAGGTTAATTGTCTTTTGTTGTTAAAAAACACCTCCCAATTTCCAAATTAGGACATTTTTCGACGCTAGATTCTAGATGTTTGCTCAAGTAATAACTTTATAAATCATTCATCATGAAAAAAAAACTACTTTTTATTTCGATTTTAATTGTTTCTTTAAACAACTTAGGAACTACCCAAACATGGGAGGAACTGACATTGCCTCAGTTTAATTCAGACTCTATTACAGAAACTTTTTCAATAACTGGCTTTGATAATGTTGTTTATTTGTGTTCAGATTTAGGTCTTTTTGCGAGTCAAGACAACGGTACTACTTTTACCAATCTAACTTTTGGTAACGGTCCTACCGCAAATTTACCAATACGAAGTGTTTTTATGGATGTCATTTCTAATGTGTTATATGCAGGTGGAGATAGTTCTATTTTTAAGAGCACTGACAATGGAAGTACTTGGACGGAAGCTTCGGCTATTGGTTTAGGTTTTATAAATAAATTTGAAAGAATTGATAATACCATTGTTGCTGTTCATGGGGATTTCTCTGGAGCATCCGGTATAGTTTATTCAGATGATGAATTCTCTACTTTTTCTAATGGTAATATTCCAAATAATGGTCTAGTTAAAGGATTACTTGTTTCTGATAATTCACTAATTGCTTCAGGATATGGAGGAATCTTTAGAAGTGCAGACAAAGGAGCTAACTTTTCACAGATTGGTATTGGATATCCTACAACAGGCACAAATTTTTGGAATGTTGTGGAGTCGAATAACATGCTTTTTGCAGGAGATGTTTGGGGAAAAGGCTTATACAGAAGTGCTGATATGGGAGCAACATGGGTTTATGATTCCATAAATTTTAATGATTTTTGTCAAGTCTTTGATATGGAGTCTGGCAGAGGTGCTGTTTTGACAGTTCAAGATGGAGCATGTAATAATGGTGAAGCAATTAAAATTAGTACCGATGGCGGAGCAACATGGACTTCAGCTTTATATAATTTAAATCCTGCATTCTACAATCAATTAGGAAGAAACGCAGATGGTTCTTGTTTTTTCGCTTATGCACGTTTTGAAAAAAAGTTATACAGATTATGCGATGCCCCTTTGCAATTAAATGAAGCCGAGATAGCGTCTATTCAAGTGTTTCCGAATCCTACCTCTGGAGTTTTACATCTAAATAATATTGAAAAAGGAACAGTGAATCTCTATGATCTTCATGGAAAGCTTTTGAAAAGTTTTATGAATTCTTCCAATAGCCTTGCACTAGACTTATCTGGATATGACAAAGGAAGTTATTTCTTACACATACTTAATAATAAAGGGAGTAAGACATTTAAAGTGATTAAAAATTAGATTAATTCATTAGGGGGCTGTAAAGAATTATGCAACTAAGAAAGAGTTTGTAATGGTTAAATAGGATTTATCACCTCCCACTTTTTAAATTGAGACATTTTCTAGTCTTAAATTTTAGAAGTTTGTTTCAGTAGAAAAATTAAAAACTTAAAATCATGAAAACAAAATTACTTTGCTCAACAATTTTATTGGCATTTACAGTAAATGTACTGAATGCCCAATGGACAAGAACCCATATCACTTCAACAAATTCAACAACAATAGAAGCGATGTGTGAACATAACGGTGAGTTATTTGCAGCTGAATTTGGAAATGGGTTAATGATGTTAAACCAAACCACCAATCAATGGGAACAAGTCTCTAGCAACTTGCCTCCGAGTACAAATTCGGCACATATTGTAAATTTGGCCAGTAGTGGTGATTATTTATATGCTTATTTAAGAGATCAATATTGTGTTAATGAATTGATTTATAAAAGCGACGATAATGGAACCACTTTTGTCCCTGATACTGTAGGCCTTCCAGTATATGTTTATCATTCTTATAGTGGCTGTTTAGGACTATATTTGGCTGCTGGAGAAGTGTATGTAGTGGGCGGGAAAATATATAATATTTATGGTGGAGGATATTATTCTAAATATCCAGACGACCCATCATGGACACAAGAAACGGATCCAGATTTTAAGTTTGCTGAACCCTTTGCGGAGTACAATGATACATGGTACACCTATGCAGATGAAAAGTTTCATACCTCTAGTGATATGGGACAAACTTGGACTGCTACAGCGAATGCAGGATTACCTGCTCAATTTTCCACTCAATTAATGAATGTTAATCCTGTAACAGGGAGAGTTTACATTGGAGGAGTTTTTGATTGGCCCAATAAATACAAAATATTATATACCGATGACGAAGGTGATTCGTGGGATAGCTTGGCAATTGATCAATATTTAGATTCAAATTGGATAGGGCAAAAACAATACCCCATCAATTTCATTAGTAATGGAGAGGATATAATTATAAATTTAGTAAATGATGCAAGTCAAACTCAGCCTGATGTGATAAAAAGTACGGATGGAGGGTTGACTTTTAGTGAGGATACCGTTGGTCTGTTAATAGACGGTTTTGGAACAGCTAAAGCTGTTGAAATGCTTTATTTAAATGAAGAGCTTTATATGGCACTAAACTTCCAAGACGTTTATAAGCAGAGCGCTGGAACTTCAGGTGTTTTGGAACTAAGCAAAATAGAAGTCCAAGTCTTTCCCAATCCAGTGAGCAATGAATTGACCATTAATACAAATTCAGAAATTTCAATTATTGAAGTATTGGATGTTACAGGGAGGGTGGTTGAAACGATAAGACCAAATTCACATTTTATAAAAATAGATTGTTCAGTATATAAAACTGGAATGTATTTCTTGAAAATGGAGAATAAATCAGGACAAATATTTCGGTCAACACTTATTAAACAGTAATAATCTATTCACCAAACTTTAATTTACCTATTTTAAAATGACAGCTTGTATTTTACTGGCTGTTATTTTTATTTAAATGTTTCATCATTCATAAAATTTATCCAATAGAAAAACGTAGTTTTATTCTTGCAAATTAAAATTAAAGAGAAAAATAAATGTTAGATTTCTTATTGAGTGGAGACGCCTTAATGGCCTTGCTTACCCTTACCTTCTTGGAAATTATTTTAGGAATTGACAACATCCTTTTTATTTCTATTAGTGCAGGAAAGTTACCAAAATCGCAGCGCAGAAAAGCTACAAATATTGGTTTGCTTTTGGCTTTGGTTCAACGTGTTGTTTTGCTGTTCTTTGTTTCCTTTTTAACCAAGCTACAAACCCCTTTTTGGACAGTAGATACTTCTTGGATTTCATTTGAATTGAATGTACAAAGTTTAATTTTACTACTAGGAGGACTGTTCTTACTTTACAAAAGTACCACAGAAATCATGGAAAAATTGGACACAGACCAAGAAGAAAAATTTAAAAAAAAGGAAAAACCAAAAACTTTGAAAGACGTTCTATTACAGATTTTAGTAATTGACCTAGTGTTCTCTATTGATTCAATTTTAACAGCGGTTGGAATGACAAGTGGTTTGCACCCCAATAATAACTACACTTTGGTTTTAATGATAACAGCTGTAGTCATCTCTATCATCGTGATGATTGCTTTCGCCAACAAAATCAGAGAAGTCATAGAAAGACATCCAAGTATGCAGATTCTTGGTTTGGCATTCTTAATTTTAATCGCATTCTTGTTGATTACAGAAGCAGCCCATGTTTCTCATGCAATTGTATTCAATAATGAGGTGGGAGTAATTCCGAAAGGGTATTTGTACTTCGCAATTGCCTTTTCATTAGGAGTTGAGATTATTAATATTCGAATGAAAAAGTCTAATGCAAAGAAAACCGAAAACGAAGAAGTTTAGGGTTGTGTTAGGAGCTGTAATGGTACAGTTGAAAGGCATAATTACTGTGGAAGTTAAATTTTAACGTTTATCGGGATGATTGCCAGTAAAGCGAGTTAAAGAAGAGATCCTACTATTAATAAAATCAAAGATTTCTTTAATAGTAGGATGACAGTTGTGTGGTTGAACCATCACTATTAGCCCTGTCATCCATTGCAGATGGTATTTTACAATAATTAGTAAAGTACCATCTGTGAGGGATCTCACGTTTTAATCAATCAATATTAATGTTTTTTTTAGGTTCTATATGATTCTGTGTGGGTATATTGAAAAAAGTCTGTCGGCTGACGGTCGATTTAATTCGAAAAGGAATATCTATTATCTCAAAGTGATCCTAATTTCAATCCCATAAATACCTTTCATCAAAATCAACTTTGTATTTTTTTAAAAACGCAAGATACTCTTCTTTATAAGTCTTCTTTTTATGATGGATATGTTGATTACGAATATAATTTATGGGTTATCCATTTAAATGGGACATGTGAATTTTATGGGGATTTGATTAATTTTACCTACTAAAAACATCGATGAACTCATCCTTAATATCTCATGTTTTACCTGAGGAGCT
>Ga0265293_10001285_pt1 | contig 55195 bp, 46 predicted proteins | sample Munlanlewell138R_FD_192505 | JGI IMG/M metagenome (GOLD analysis project Ga0265293, IMG submission 192505) | Leachate microbial communities from a municipal landfill in Southern Ontario, Canada - Leachate well 138R | ecosystem: Engineered > Solid waste > Landfill > Unclassified | place: Canada... | reverse complement strand
GGGGCGGCGCTGTCATCTCCGGGGGCGGCGCTGTCATCTCCGGGGGCGTCCTCCTCGTTGGTGGTGATGTGTACGAAGACGTCTTCGAGGGACTGCTGCTGCCCCACCATCTCTAGCAGGACAAGTTCCGCCGCCACCGCCGCGCCAAAGATGCCCGCGCGCAATTCGGTGCTGTCCGTTCCCGCGCCGTACACGAGGTAGGTGGACGCATCCTCCCGTGTCTCGTCGCTTCGCCGCACCTCGCGCACCCCGGGGAGCGCCTGCAGCGCCGCCAGCGCCGCACGGTTGTCGCCGCGCAATGTCACCCGCACCGCCGCGTCTTCCCCCAAGCCCGCGCGCAGCTCGTCGGGGCGTCCCTGGCCCACGATTTTGCCCTTGTTAATAATGATGACCCGCGAGCACACGGCCTCAACCTCGGGCAGGATGTGGCTCGACAAAATCACCGTGCGCTCTTGGCCCAAGGCGCGGATGAGGTCGCGGATGTCGCGGATTTGGTTGGGGTCGAGGCCCACCGTGGGCTCGTCGAGGATGAGGATGGGCGGGTCGGCGAGCAGGGCGTCGGCCAGTCCCACGCGCTGGCGAAACCCCTTGGAGAGCTGTCCGACGATGCGGTTTTGCACCTCGGTGATGCGGCACCGCTCCATGGCGCTGTCGATGGCGGCGCGGCGCTGTTTGCGCGGCACGGCCTTGAGGGCGGCGCGGTAACCCAGGTATTCGCTCACGCGCATCTCCGGGTACAGCGGTACGTTTTCGGGCAGGTAGCCGATGCGGCGCTTCACCGCTTCGGGGTCTTCGTCGACATTAATGCCGTCGATGTGCACCTCGCCGGATGTGGCGCTGTGAAAGCCGGTGAGCACCTTGAGCGTCGTGGACTTCCCCGCGCCGTTGGGCCCCAGAAAGCCGACGATCTCATGGCGGTCCACCGCAAAGGAGATGTCGTCGACGGCCCGGGATGCGGCGTAAATTTTGGAGAGATGTTGAACGCGGATCAAGGGTACCTCCGGTTATTTGCGTCTCTTGCGGCGTTGTTTGCGGTCGGCCACCACCCCGCGGGCCGCCACCTGCTTGTTGAGCACCGTCATCAGCGACATCTTCAGCACGGGCTGACCGTTCACCAGGCGCATCCGGCCGCGCACCCGCACCTGGGCGCCCGGGGCGATGATTTTTTCGACGCCGTGAAAGTTGGCGCCGTTGTACTGGCGGGCCAGGGACTGGTGGTCCTCGCGGGTGAAGCGACCGGGACGGCGCGGCACCACGGACAGCGCGCCTCCGTCCATCTCCAGCGTGAACGGGCCGTACACCTCGGCTTGGCGCAACCGGTGGATCATCGGTTGGGGGCTGCGGCCGCCGCTCGACACCAGGTAGGACTCGTAGAAATAGGCGACGCAGTTTTCGCCGCGCACCGGCGAGCGCAAAGGCTCGTCAACGGTGATGACGCCCTCGACCACGTTGAGGCCGGGCACCACCTCCGCCAGGGAGGACACCGGCGGCGGGTCGGTAAAAAATGTGCGGATGCTTCGAATGATGCTGCTGAATGACATGTTGTTTTTCTCCGGTTGGGTGCGGCTTATCACAGCGCGCCGCGCGCCTCAACGCGCATACTTTTTGCGCAGGGCCCGGGCCACCAACTCCGGTACGAAGCAGTCGATCTCGCCGCCGAAACGCGCGATCTCCTTCACGCCCGACGAGCTGACAAAAAAGGACTTTTCGGAGGTCATCATGAACAGGGTTTCGAGCTCGATGTGGAGCTTGCGGTTCATGTTGGCCATGAGCATTTCGTTTTCAAAATCGGACACCGCCCGCAGGCCGCGCAAAATCGCCCGCGCCCCGCGCTGCATGGCGTAGTCCACGGTGAGGCCCTCGATGATGTCCACCTCCACCCGGGGCTCGTCGGCGAAAATTTCTGCGATCATCGCCTGGCGCTCCTCCACGCTGAACAGGCTGTCCTTGCGGGTGTTGCGGGCGATGCCCACGATGAGGTGGTCGAAGATCGACAGACCGCGCCACGCGATGTCCAGGTGGCCGTTGGTGATGGGGTCAAACGACCCGGGATAGATGGCGATGCGTTGGGATGAACTGTGTTGCGATGCCGTCATGGCTCACGCCTCCTCGTGCGCGGCGCCCTGCAGCGCCAATGTCGACAGGGCCGTATTACCATAGGTGCGCGTGCGGGTGAAATGCAATGCAGCGGGCAGCGCGGGCAAGCGTCCAGCGTCGTGCTCTGCCACAATGATGCCGCCGTCGGACAACCAACGCCCCGCGGCGATGCGGGCCAGGGCGGGCTCCAGCGGCGAAGCGCCGTAGGGCGGGTCCAAAAAGATGAGGTCGAAGCAGAGTCCCTTGGGGTTGTGCGCCAAAAAGACCAGGGCGTCCCCGGACACCACCTCGCTTCGCGCGGCAAATCCGCAGTGTTCGATGTTGCGCCGCAGCACCGCCAGATGCCCCCGGTGTTGCTCGATGAACACCGTCCGCTGTGCACCGCGGCTCAGGGCCTCCAGTCCCAGGGCGCCGCTGCCGGCAAAGGCGTCCAGCACCACCGCCTGCTGCACTTTGGGGCCCAGCGACGAGAACAGCGCCTCCCGGATGCTACTGGCCGTCGGGCGCACCCCCACCCCCTTGGGAACCTCCAACCGCCTGCCGCGGGCACTGCCAGCCACGATGCGCATGTTGTTTTCTCGATTCGACTTTCTGTCAGTCTTTTCGCCAGCGCCTGTTGGCCGACGTGTTGTGCCGGCGCCTTTTTTTGCCAGCGTCCGCGCCGCGAACATTGACAACGGCGCTCTTTCCGCCCGACTATTACAGCGAAGTCGCAACCGTGTCATCCACAGATGCGCGCGCCATTGGGCCGCATCTACACCGCCCGCAAACAGGAGTCCCCATGCCCCAAACCCTCATGGATTTAAAACGCGAAGCCGAACAGCGCCTGGCCACTGGCAACGCCTTGGGCGCCCTCAAAATCTACCGCCTGCTCCTCGAAGCCCTGCCCCTCGACTTCGATCTGCGCTTCGAGATCGCCGACATTTTTTTGCAAGCGCGCGACCCCAAGGCTGGCGCCATCTTACAAGCCGTGGCCACCCACTGCACCAAGGCCGGCGAGCCCCTCAAGGCCCTGGTGGCCCTCAAGCTCATGGAGCGTCTGGACATCGCCACCGCCCCGCTCCAGGACGCCCTGGTGCGCCACTACAGCGCCGGTGCCCCCACCTTGGGACGCAGCGTCCGGCCGGCCCCGCCCGATTACGCGCTGCCCCTGCGCGACGGCATCGACCTCGACTACGACATGCCGCCACAGGAGGTGTCCCACGGCCTCGCCCAAATGGCCGCCTACACCGACAATATCGAAAACTACCCGCCCCAGGTGCCGCCCCTGGCCATCTTTTCGGCGCTACAACCCCAGCACTTCAGCCGCCTGGTCTCCCTGCTCGCGCTGCGACGCCACCGCCACGGCGAGGCCATTGTCCGCGAAGCCGAGCCCGGCGAAGCCCTGTTCTTTATCGCCCGCGGCGAGGTGCGCATCACCCGAAACACCGGCACAGGCGCAGCGGCCCGCGAGGTGGACATCGCCCGGCTGGGCCCCGGTTCGCTCTTCGGCGAGATGGCGCTGCTCAGCAACGAGCCCCGCACGGCGTCGGTGTACGCCGAAGGCCCGGTCGATGTGTTGGAGCTGCGCCGCGAGATGGTCCACGCCCTGGCCGCCGAAATCCCCGACATCCGCGGGGCCATGATGCGCTTCATGCAGGACCGCCTCATCTCCAACCTGCTGGCCCACAACCCCATCTTCGCGCCCTTCGATGCGGCCTCGCGCAAACAACTGCTGGCGCGCTTCGTCGGCCACGAGGTCCCGGCGGGCACCATCTTCATCGAGCAGGGCAAGGCCGGCACCGGGCTCTTCGTCATCCTGCAGGGACGCGCCGAGGTGCTCACCTGGAGCGGTCAGAGCTTTGTGCCGGTGGCCACCCTGGGACCCGGCGATGTGGCGGGTGAAATCTCGTTGCTCCACGACGCCCCGGCCAGGCCACCGTACGCACCTTGGGGTCTGCCACGCTGCTCTTCTTGGCGCGCGAGCTGTTCCACCCCCTGGTCGAGGCCGTGCCCGCGCTGCGCGAACACCTGCGGCAACTGGCCGACGCCCGCCTCACCGACACCCGCGACAAGCTCGCCGACGCCCGCCTCACCGACGACGACCTCCTCGAAGACGTCGACGGCGATTTCATCCTGGTTTGAACCCCAGTTGTCGGGCTGCCTCTTGTGGGTGTCCTGGGCCAAAAATGACCCAAAAATGACCCAAAAATGACTCTGATCGCCTCAATTTCACGCCGCCCAGAACGGGACAATATCTGTCTCACAACGGGACAGTATTTGGCCGAATTTCAAAAACGTAAAATAAAGTGCAATGATTTCAGGGGTTTAACCTCTGCACACATGTGCAGACCTGTTTTCTCCTTCGCATTCCCGTTTGTTTGCTTGGGTGGTTACGGGACGCGGGCGTTTTCGTAGCGCGTCTTTTCGGCCTGTGCGCGGGCCTTCATCTCTTCGGGAATCGATTTTTCCAAATGAACTTTCCACCCGCCCTGGTCTTTGCGCAGGTGGATGACGGATTGCCCAGCGGTGAGGGTGGCATCTTCGCGGGAGGCGGAGGCGAACAGGCGGTCCTGGTGGCGCGCCAAGGCGCCGACGATGACGCCGACGTACAGATCGCCGATGAAGGGGTCGAAGTCGTCGAGGTCGAGGAAGAGCGGCTGCAGCTTCTCTCGCGGCACCGGGCGGTCGACGACGTCGCGCGGGCGGTCTTCGGGGAGGCGCCCCTTGAGGCCGTGTAGCTCGAGCAAGGCCCAGGCCACGTCGGTGGGCGCGGATGCCAGTCCCGGCGCATCGGAGGGCGCGCTGCGGCAAGCGCTCAGAGTGATTAGGAAGAGGCAAGCGCTCAGAGTGATTAGAGAGGCCAGGGCGCTGGTGCTGCTGGTCCGGGGGATGCGGCGCATATCAGGGCTCCGAAATGAACGTGCGGTGCCCCATGACCCGCACGCGGCCCTCGGCGATCCAGCGGATGGCCCGCGGATAGATGCGCCGTTCGGCGTCTTGCACGCGCGCAGCCAGGGTCTCCGGGGTGTCGTCGTCCAGCACAGGCACGGCTTCTTGGCAGAGGATGGGCCCCTTGTCGTATTCGGGGTCGGCGTAATGCACGGTGGCGCCGGTAATCTTCACCCCCGCCGACAACACCGCTTCGTGGACGTATTGCCCGTAAAATCCCTCGCCGCCGAACATGGGCAGCAGGGCCGGGTGCACATTGACCGTGGTGAAGCGGCGCAAAAACACCGGGGAGAGGCGCGTCATGAAACCGGCCATCACCACGAGGTGCGGGTCGTATGGGGCCACGATGTCAACCAGCGCCGCACCGTAGGCATCGGCGTCAAAGCCCACATCACCGCTGAAGGCGCGGCGGCCCAAGAAATGTGTGGGGATGCCCAATGCGCTGGCGCGCGCCAACCCCAGGGCGTTTTTTCGGCTCGACACCGCCACCGCGATGCGCCCGGGCACTTCGCCCGCAGCGATTTTTTCGTGCAGGTTCACCATGGTGGAGCCCGCGCCGGACAGGAGCACGGCCATGCGAAAATCAGCGACAGTCATCGGGGCCTCCCATTGTGGGCAAGGGGGTGGAATGCACGGCGATTATTCGAAAATCAGGCGGGCATCGTAGCGCTGTCCCGGCAGCACCAAGAAGGGCGACTCGGTTTTTACGGTGCCGATTACGTCGCCGTTGGCGTTTTTGGCGTTGAGGGTGACGCTGTAGTCATTGGCGATGATGTTGGAGATGAGGTAGTGGCCGTCGGTGCAGGGGACCTCGTCGGATTCGGCGCTGAAAATCTCAATGGTGGCGACCTCGTTGGGTTTGTTGAAGCCGCAGGTCAGCGTGCTGGCAAAGCCCCAGATGATGTCGATTTCGCCCTCGGATTGGGTCAGCGAGATGCGTTCGTGCAGGTTGTTCGCCGAGATGCGCACCTCGCTCAGGTCGTCGCAAAGCGGGAGCTCTTGGTCGTCGATGGTGCCGATTCCCTGGGTGAGCATCCAGTATTTGCGGCCTTCCAGTCGGCGCAGGGTGGTTTCTTTTTGCTCGCAGGGCACCACGATGTCGTCGGTGGGGTTGCGCTCGGCGAGGGCGTCGTCTTTGGATTTGTACATGCGGATGTGAATGTTTTCGATGTCGATGGTTTCGCCCTGAAACGAAATGCGGCAATCCGAGCTGCCGCCCAAGGTCCAAACGACGTCGAAGTCGTATGTGTCGGCGACTTCAGAATCGCAACTTCCCAAGGCGATGGCGGCGCCCACAAGGGCCCATATCCAAATGCGGTTTTTCATGAAAACTCCTTATGCAAATCAGACAGTGGACGATTGTGTCGTCACAGCTCGGATTGTACCGACGGGAAGCGGCAAGTAAAATTTTCAGAAGTCTTTTGTGGGCAAAACGGCGAAAATCCGATGTTTTGGTTTAAACAATCCTTTCGGGGGTCGATTTTAATGTGGCGGGAAAACATTTTTTTGCGTCGGCAAATTTGATTTCTGCGCCTGGAAACGGTATCCATGAAGCCAGTCACACAGCGATGTTTCGCCTGCGAGTCACCCACATCAAAAGAGGCGTCCATGGGTTCTTTTTCGTTTGCCAAAAACACAGCCATCGTCCGCTCCACCCGCGAGGAAACCCCTGCATCGCGGCGGCGCGAGGCTTGCCGCAACCAAACCGTTCTCTACGTTGATTTCGTGATGCCCCTGGGCTACCGAACTCCGGTCAAAGGCGTGATCCGCTGGATTCACGATCATCCCTCTGCGGCGGCCCTGGCCGCACGTCGTCGCGCTGCTTCCCTGTAAGTTTGCAACCGAACCCCACAACGCGTTGGGCCTGCTGGGCATTGTCGCTGGCCCTTCTGCTCTCCGTTTTCCCCGCGCTGGCCGCGCCCCCGCGCCCGTTGTCAGGCATCCCCGACGACCCGGAGAAGGCCGGAGATGCCTTCGCGGCGGCGTGGCTCACCCTCCGCGAAGACTTTCATTCCCTGTCGCACGGCGGGGTGCACGCCCGGCAACTGAACGCCTGGCTCGACGCAGCGCCGCGGTTCTTGCTGCGCGATATTTTGCGGCATGCGCGCGAACCCGTCTTGTTGCGGCACGCGGGCCGGGCGCTGGCCAATGGTGCCGATGATCTCGACCGCGCGCTGTTGCACGCGCTGTCCCGACAATATGCCGACGCGCCCCTGGGCTTTGCCTACGAGGCCCTGCGCGTTGTGGCGGGGGATGCCGAGGCAACAAAAGATGTTACTGCGCGCCTCGAAGATGCGGCGGCGGCGGTGCGCTTTGCGGCGGCTTCCACGCTGGGGGCCGCCGGGGATGCGCGGGGCATGCGGGCTTTGGCGCAGCACATCCAACTGTGCGATCCGTGGGCAGCCGGGGCCGCGCAGGTGCTGGGACGCTTTGGCGGAACGGCCGAGCTGGCGCTACTAACCGCCCCCGAGGCTGTCCAATGCTTGGGTCCGGGCGCCGAGAGCGCCGCCGGGGAAATCCACATGCGCCGCCTCTTTCCCGAACTGCACATGATGATGGAGCGCCGCGATCCCGTGGGCATGCACTTCGCGACCAACGACGGCATCTACGCCACCTGGAGCCGCGTCATCGCCGAGGCCGTCGCCCGAAACGTCACCTCGCTCCCCGAACTGGAGCGCTTCGTCAACGCCTACACGCCGGTGCGCGCGCAGTGGCAGCACCAACCCGAGGGCGTGGTGAACCGCCGCATCGCCGAGCTGCGCATCTTCGTCAAAGACGTGTTGCAAACGCATGCCGCGTCGCGCCCGGAGCCCGAGTGGCCTGCCAATTTTGCCCAGGCCTTGCAACGGGTCGAGGCCCCGCACCGCCGCGCGCCAAATGCACGCCTGGCCTTCTCGCAGCGCATCAGCGCCGCCGTCTTGTTGCTGCGCGATCTGCACGAACGCCTGCACCACGAGCGCCACGAAGACCCCGGCTTGACCGAGCACGCGCTCTTCGCCGACGCCGAACGCCTGACCGACAACCACCTGGCCACGCACCTGCGCGTCGCCGCGGGGCAATCGCTCACCTTTGCGTTTGCGCAGCCCGAATCCATCGGACGGATTTGGCTGGCCAACACCTGCACCGCCCAAAAAGGCGCCGCCATCGAGTCCATTGAGGTGACGGGAACGACCCGCGAGGGCAAAGAAACCGCGCACACCCTGCTGCTGCTCAGCGCGACGCGGTATTACCAGCCGATATCCGTATCGCTGCCCAAGGTGGTGCGCCTGACCATCACCGTGGGCGACATCGCGCACAACGCGACGGGCCCCGCCTGCATCGCCGAGCTGCGCATTGAGCGGGCCGCGCCATGAAAATCATGATCCTCAGCACGGGCGACGAGCTGCTCAAGGGACAAATCTGCGACACCAACGCCGCCTGGATGGCAGCAGAGCTCGTGCAATTGGGACAACAGGTGTCGCGCGTGGTGGTGGTGGGCGACACACTGCCCGATCTGGCCGCCGGCATTCGCGAAGGGCTCGCGCACTACGACCTCACGCTGGTGGGCGGGGGACTGGGCCCCACGGTCGACGACTTAACCGCCCAGGCTGCGGCCGAGGCATTGCAGGTGCCGCTGATACACGACGCGAAAGCCGAAGCCATCGTGCGGGCGCGTTTTGCCGCCATGGGGCGCCCCATGCCCGCGATCAACCTCAAGCAGGCGCTCCTGCCCCAAGGAGCCCAGGCCATCGAAAACCCCAACGGCACCGCACCGGGGTTTTGGGTGCAACGCGACGGCCATCGCGCGGTGTTCATGCCCGGCGTACCGCGAGAGCTCAAGGCGATGTTTGGGCGCGTGGTGCCCGGATGGCTGCCCCAGCCCGCGACGCCACACCAGGCCGTGTTTCAATTCCTGGGCATCGGCGAGTCGGTGGCACAGGAGCAACTGGCGGCGCTGTTGCCACCCGGTGCGCCCATCCGCGTTTCGTTTCGCGCCTCTTCGCCGGAGTTGACGCTGACGCTCTCGTCACCGGATGCAGCGGCCTTGGCAGCGTTGGAGCCCCAGGTGGCGCAGATGCTGCGCGCGGGGTTGTTTGCCCGGAGCCGCGTGGGATTGCCCGCGGTGGTGGTGGCGCTGTTGCGCGAAAAGGGATTGCGCCTGACAGTGGCGGAGTCCTGCAGCGGTGGATTGCTGGGCAGCGTCCTCACCGACATCCCCGGTGCGTCGGCGGTGTTCACCGGCGGCATCATCGCCTACGACAACGAGGTAAAGATGCGCCTGCTCGGGGTGCCGGCATCCGATCTGGAGCGCTTCGGTGCGGTGAGCGAGACCGTGGCCCGGGCCATGGCCCAAGGGGTGCGACAGCGCCTGGACAGCGACCTGGGCGTGGGCATCACGGGCATCGCCGGACCCGATGGCGGGACGCGCGAAAAACCTGTGGGCACCGTGCACATCGCCCTGGCGACAAAAGACCATATAATCCATAGACAGTGCGCCTTTCGGGGGTATAACCGGACAGCCGTCAAGCGGGTTGCGGCCTGGACGGCGCTAAAGATGATTTACGACGCCATTGGGAGCCACACGCCATGAAGACCGTCCGCAGTTTTATCGCCTTAAATATCGACGTGGCCACGGTGCGCAGCATCGCAAAGTGGCAGCGTGATTTCCGCGCGCAGACCGACGCCGCGGGGCTGGCGCTGCAATGGGTTCCCCCGCAAAACATGCACGTGACCCTGCGCTTCTTGGGGCCCATCACCGAGCCGATGATCGCGCTCCTCAAGGACCGCGTCTCCATGCTCACGCGCCGCCTCGCCCCCATCGATTTCTCCGTGCAAAGCTTGGGCTTTTTCCCCGACGCCGACCAGCCCCGCGTCTTGTATGCGGGCATCGACGACGCCACAACGGCGCTGCAATCGCTGTACCGCGACATCTCCGATGTGCTGTCGCAAACCGGCTTTCAAGCCGAGGAGCGTCCCTACGTACCGCACGTGACCGTGGCGCGCTTGTCGCCAGATGCGGGCGCGGCGTTGCAGCCAATGTGCGGCGAACAGGGCGATATCCGCTTCGGCGCTTCAACGGCCAAAGAGGTGCTGTGCTATGCCAGCGACTTGAGCGTCCGTCGCGCCGACTACCGCTTGCTCTGGACCTTGCCCCTGCAGGGAAAACCAACCGCTATCGCCGACGACACCGACGGCAACACACCGCCAACCGATCCCCCAGTCACCACAGATAAAAACGACGCGTCGCCGACGCGCGAGGAGCCATCGCCATGAAAAACGCCCCCGAAAAACCAGGACTCAGCAAAGAAAAAGATAAGGCCTTAAGCCTGGCCATTACCTCCATCGAAAAAAACTACGGCAAGGGCGCCATTATGCGCCTAGGCGACGCCAAGTCCCTCTCCGAGGGCATCGACGCCATCCCCACCGGTGCCATCAACCTCGATATCGCGCTGGGTATCGGCGGGTATGCCCGGGGGCGCGTCATCGAAATCTACGGCCCTGAGTCCTCGGGAAAAACCACCCTCACCTTGCACGCTGTGGCCGAGGCCCAACGCGCTGGCGGGGTGTGCGCCTTCATCGACGCCGAGCACGCGCTCGATATCTCCTACGCGCGCAAACTCGGGGTTAACACCGCCGAGCTCCTGGTGTCGCAACCGGATTGCGGCGAGCAGGCCTTGGAGATCGCCGACATGCTCGTTCGCTCTGGTGCCGTCGATTTGATCATCGTCGACTCCGTCGCCGCGCTGACGCCGCGGGCCGAGCTCGAAGGCGACATGGGAGACGCCCACGTGGGGTTGCAGGCGCGCTTGATGAGCCAGGCGCTGCGCAAGCTCACCGGCGGCCTCAACAAGTCCAACACCGCCATCATCTTCATTAACCAAATCCGCATGAAGATCGGCGTGATGTTCGGCAGCCCCGAAACCACGACGGGGGGCAACGCGCTGAAGTTTTACGCCTCACAGCGCCTCGACATCCGCCGCATTGGCGCCCTCAAGCAGGGCGACAACATCATCGGCAACCGCACCCGCGTGAAAGTGGTCAAAAACAAATTGGCGCCGCCTTTTCGCGAGGTCGAGTTCGACATTTTGTACGGCGAGGGCATCAGCGCCGAGGGCTGCGTGCTCGACATGGGCGTCGATCAAAACATCGTCGACAAGAGCGGCTCCTGGTATTCGTTTTCCGACACCCGCATCGGCCAGGGACGCGAAAACGCCAAAGACTTCCTCAAACAAAACCCCGAAATCTACACCGAGATCCGCACGCGCCTGCTCGAAAACAGCGGCCTACTCGCCTCCGACAACAGCGCCGCCGAAGCCCCCGAAAAGGCCGCCGGAAAGTAAGCGCGTTTGTTTTTCAAAGTCCTCGAGTGGGGGGTGCGCCTCGTTTATCGCAAGCGATTTCGCGCCGCCGAAACCATTGGCAAGGCCACCCAGTGGCAAGCCGAAGGGCGCGCATCTGAGGCCCTGACGTTGCTCGAAGAGTTGCGCCCTGCGTTGCACACAACGCTGGTGCCGCTACACCGCTTCGCCCTGGGGCACACCCTCGTGTCGCTGGGGCGTTGGGACGAGGCCGAGGCCGCGTTTGCCGAGGCGGCACAAGGCGATCCCAAAAATCCGCGACCCGATATCGAGGCGGCGTTGCTCTGCGCCCGCCGGGGCGATCACAGCGCGTGTCGCACCTGGCTCGTGCACGCCATCGAAAAACAAGACGACGTAGCCGACGAGCGGGCTGCGGGATTTTTACAGCGCCTCGATCAACTGGAGAGCGGCGAGCTGGGCGCCGAGCTCACCGAGCGCGGGCGGCAAATGTCGCTGCGGGTGCTCTCCGATTGCGACGCCCCCCTGGGCCTGTCACCCGATCGAGACCGGTTGCGCACCTGGGCCGAGGCGCATCCCGATGAGGCGCGCGAGCTGTTCGACGAGCTGGCCCTCTGGCTCGCCTGGACCGAAGTACAGCGCGGTGGCCGCTGGGTTTTTCGCTTGTTTTTAGAAGATACCCGCGTGGCGTGTGCCGACGGCCGCACCTGTGATCCCTTTGCCGAAGTGGCGGAGTTGCTCTTGTTCGATACCCCGCAGCGCGACTAGCGCTTGTCCTTGGCCCCTTGCACCGCCTTGGGGCTGTCGGGAGGCCAGGGATACTCTTTGACGTGCAAAGGCTGGATCTCGGGTGATGGCTCCTGCGACTGTCGCAGCGCTTCTTTGAGGCAGGCCATGCAGAGGGGGGCTCCCTCTAAAATGGCCACCGCCAGCGCGTTGCACTCGTCACAAAAGATGGGAACCGAAGCGTTTGTTTTCATCTGCGCAATCCCCCCAGGTGATTTGCGTTGGGCCCACAAAAAGCCCTCTTACTAGCATGAACTTTTTGGGGCGCCTTGCAAGTGCGTTTTATCGTCGGGGTAGGCGGGCAATGCCGGTAGTGCAAAAATGTATCTACTGTGTCGTTGTCCGGTACACAGCCGCCCGCACGGCAAAGTGCCGAAGCAAAAAGAAATGCGATTTCGCTGTTTGTCGGATAGGCATCGCCCACAATTTCGCTATACTCCCGCGCTATGTGGCGACAATTCTGGCGCAAAGTACAACGCATCACCGCGAAAATTCTCACCGAACCCAGCTTGCGTCGTTGGTTGTTCGCCTGCGTGATCGCCGTGGGCATCCTGGCGGGCGTCGGCGGATACACGTTCTTTTACGCCGAGGGCCCTTCCTATCTCAGCGATGATCCCAAGTCTTGTGCCAATTGCCACATTATGAATAGCCAGTACGATTCATGGCAAAAGTCGGGGCACCACGCCGCAGCGGTTTGCGTCGATTGTCACCTGCCGACGAGCTTCATCCCCATGTACGCCGCCAAGGCGATGAACGGCTATCACCACTCCAAAGGCTTCACCCTGCAAGACTTTGCCGAGCCCATTCAAATCAAGCCCATCAACAGCCAAATTTTACAAAACAACTGCCTGCGCTGCCACGGCCCCATGGTCGACACCATGCTGCCCGGCGCCACCACCGATCGGGACGCCATCCGCTGCGTGCACTGCCATCGCGCGGTGGGGCACGGTCCGCCAGCGGGATTGGGACGCACCGATCAGGGGCTCGCCAAGGAGATGCCGCGCGGCGTTGTTTTGCCAAAATCCTTTCGCCAAAAGGAGCCAAAATGACCCGAGAAACCCCCTCTACATCCCGCATGCGCACCGCGCTCATCGTCGTGTTGGGCATCACCGCTGTGGTGACGGCCGCGGTCACGCTGCTGCTGGTCAACATCTTCGAGCGCAAGTCCGAGGCCTATGCGCCCTGGGTGCGTTTCGAAAAAGTCGACGAGGACACCACCGACCCGGCGATTTGGGGCCGCGATTTTCCGCGCCAATACGACTCATACCAGCGCACGGCCCTGCCCACCCAAACGCGGTTCGGCGGTCACGGGGGTTCCGAGGCGCTCCCCGAAGAGAAAATCGAGCGCGATCCGTGGCTGAAGCGCATGTTTCAAGGCTATGCCTTTGCCATCGATTACCGCGATCGCCGCGGCCACGCCTACATGCTCACCGACCAGGAGAACACGCTGCGCCTCACCAAACCCCAGTCGGGGTCGTGCTTGCACTGCCACGCCTCGGTGATGCCGCTCTACCGCAAGCTCGGCGATGGCGACGCCTTTAAGGGCATGGATGCCACCCACAAGATGTCCTACACCGAAACCCACCAGATGCTCAAAGACATGGGGCACCTGCACCCGGTCTCTTGCGTCGACTGCCACGAGCCGGCATCCATGAGCATCCGCGTGACGCGCCCGGGGTTTTTGCGGGGCATCGCAGAGTTTGCCAATTCGTCTCAAGGTGCGCCCTTTGCCCCCAGCATCGAGCAGTGGCGAAAGGGCAACAAAAAGCGCCCCTACGATCCCAACCGCGACGCGACCCGCCAAGAGATGCGCTCGTTTGTGTGCGCCCAGTGTCACGTCGAATACTACTGCTCCTCCGAAATTCCGCTGACCTTCCCCTGGGGCAAGGGCCTCTCGGTCGAGAGCTCCGAGGCCTATTGGAACGCCCTCAAGTTTCCGAGCGGCGAGCGCTTCTTCGACTACCGCCACGCCGAAACCGGCGCCGAAATTCTCAAGGCCCAGCACCCCGAGTTCGAGCTGTGGAGCCAGGGCATTCACGCGCGTTCCGGTGTGGCCTGCGCCGACTGCCACATGCCCTACATGCGCGACGGCGCCTCCAAGGTCTCCGACCACTGGGTGCGCAGCCCGCTGCTGAACATCCAGCGCGCTTGCCAAACCTGTCATTACTTGCCCGAGAGCGAAATTGCCGCCCGCGTCGATGTCATTCAAGAGCGCAACTACAACTTGCTGCAGCGCTCGGGCGCCGCCATTAACGACATGATCGACGCCATCGTCGCCGCGAAAGAGCAGGGCGTTGCCGAAGCCGCGCTACAACCCGTCTTAGAGTTGCAGCGGCAGGCCCAGTGGCGCATCGACTACATCGCCGCCGAAAACTCCATGGGCTTTCACGCCCCCCAGGAGGCTGCGCGCATCTTGGGCGATGCCATCGATATGGCGCGCCAGGGCGAAAACATGGCGATGCGTCTCTCGCGGGGATGCCCGACCACCGCGCCGGTCCCCGCAGAATCTCCCGCCACACCCGAAACCCCCGACGCATCTCCGGCGCCTGCCGATGGCGCAGATGCCGAAGTCCCCGCCGAGGCGCCTGCCGTCGATACGGCCACTGTGGCTGGCAACATCTAACGCGTCTTCACGTCTTCACGTCTTCACGTCTGCTGTTGGTTGGTAAGGGCAGCGCCTGCAGTGCTGGTTGGTGAGGGCCGTCTTGGGGCAGGTGGCATCGCCGGCGCGTGTCCAGCGATGTGCCCCACAATGCGCCTTAGTGAATGATGGGGATGTTGATTTTGCAGGCGTTGGAGCAGGCGTCGTTGTTGTTGTCGTTGCCGTCGTCGCACTCTTCGTAGGGTTTTTGCACGATGCCGTCTCCGCAGTGGGGGCCCAGGACGCATCCCGGAGCGCATTGTCCATAGCCGCCCGCGTTGGTGCCGTCGTCGCATTGCTCGTGCGCGGACTGCACGATGCCATCGCCGCAGTGGGGGCCGTAGACGCATCCCGGGGCGCATTGGCCGTAGCCACCCGCATTGACGCCGTCGTCGCATTGCTCGCCGAGATCGGACTGCACCACGGCGTCGCCGCACACGCCCAAGAGGCGGCAGTTTTTGGCGCACTCAAAGCCTTTGGGGGTGTCCTTGCCGTCGCACTCCTCGCCCCACTCGGGCTGCCAGATGCCGTCTCCGCAGCGCTCTGCCAGTTTGCATCCGGGGCCGCATTTGTCGTACATGCCGTCGTTGGCGCCGTCGTCACACTCCTCACCGAAATGCATTTGGGGATTGCCGTCGCCGCAGAAGGGGCCTTCTTGGCAGTCGGATGAGCAGCCGCCATAGGAGCCGTCGTTGATGCCGTCGTCGCAGGTTTCGCCGAACTCGTATTGCACGATGCCGTCGCCGCAGTAGGGCACGGCCGTGCAGTTGGGACCGCAGGCGTTGGCGCCCGTCGCACCGTAGACGTCGATGTTGCGGCCGTTGTCGCACTCTTCGGGGCCATTGGTGATGCCGTCGCCGCAGTACTCGTCGAGCACGCAACCCGGGCCGCACTTGCCGTAGCCGCCTTCGTTGGTCCCGTCGTCGCATTGCTCGCCTGCTGTCACCACGCCGTCGCCGCACTTGGGCACGCACTCGCTGGGGTGGGTGTTAAAGCCTGAGAGGCTCAGTTGATAGCTCGAACCATCGGTTTGGCGTTCGGCTTGGAAGACGACAATTTCATACACCCGGCCGTTGACGAGACCGAGCTTGCTGGCCTCGCTTTGCAGGTTGACGCTGCCGGACTGCGGTGTGTGGATGCCGCCCAAATCCACGGCGAGTCTTCCGTTGATGAACACCCAGACGTCGTCGTCGCCGACAAAGCGCAGCGTGGGGGACTGGCTGGCATTGTACAGAAACCAAAAGCGCACCTCGCTGGTGAAGTGAAAGTTATGGCTGTAGCTCGCCGGTGGCGGCACCACGCCAAAGCTGTTGATGTAATCTTGTTCGCTTCGCCATTCGCCGTGGTAAATCGTGTCGGAGATTTTGGCGGGGGCATACTGGCTTGTGGGGGTCGTGCCGCGGAAGTCCAGCGGAAACCAAGCGGGGTTGCCATCGTAGTAAGTGTAGGTGTCTTTGGAGGCGCAAATTTGGTAATTGCCCCAGCCATTGGGGCCATCTATATGCTGTGAGCTACAATTGGGGTTGCAAGTCCAGCCATCGGCCGGGTCATATTGGGGGAGGTTGATTTCGCAAGCGCTGCAGGGTGGATTATAACTAACCGCTGGGCTCGCCATACACATGCCCCAATGGCCATTGGGACAGGGTTTGTGGCACGTCCAGCCCGCTGCAACCTTGGCGGCATAATCGGTTACGGAATCCGCACACACATTTGTGTTGCACTCACCCCAATCTGGGGTGCACATGGCAATTTCAGCGTGGTACGTCAGCGTTTTGGCGCAGCCCAGCGTGGTCGAGCCGGTGCGTTTGCGCCAGCGTTCGCCGTCGGGTCCCCAGCGGTTGATGTAGTTGCCCGCCCCGTCGTTCCACAGGGTTAAGGTGTCCACCACCACCGAACCGAGGTTGCTGCTGTGATCGTACCACTGTGCAAAATTGGCCCGGGTGGTCGAGTGGCGGCAATTGCTTTCGTTTTCGGTGATCAGTATGGGCTTGCCCGCAACCTGTGTGCTGGTCGTCGTGGTGGCCAAGGTGTCCTGGACCATGCCGAGGCTGGGATTGTTGCAGTCCATGGCATCGGGTTGAAAATCCGGATGCCCGCCGGAGGCGCCTCGGGCGTTGAAGTCCTTGTAGACCACCGGGACCACCATGGTGTCGCCCAGGGGCGGCTGTGAGCAGGTGTAGCCCGGCTCGATCTTGCAGTCGCTGGAGCATCCGTCGCCGTCGTAAGCGTTGCCGTCGTCGCACTCCTCCGGGGGAATGATGAGGCCGTCTCCGCACACCGATGTGCAACCCTCGCCCACGGTGCAGGTCGGTTCGATTTGGCAAAGCGGCGTGCAGCCATCGCCGATCTCCATGTTGCCGTCGTCGCAGGGCTTGGAACTGAACCAGCCCGGCTTAAAGCCATCACCGCACGTGTCGGGCTCGCAGTCATACACCATGGGCGGGCCTTCGCTGACAATGCGACACCGCATGCCGTCTTCCCATTGGCAGTCGCTGGAGCATCCGTCGCCATCGTCGTTGTTGCCGTCGTCGCATTGCTCGGGACCCGCAACGATGCCGTCGCCGCAGTGAAACAGGCAGGGCGCTCCGGGGAACGGGCAGTGGTAACCCACCTCGAGTTTGCAGTCGCTGGAGCATCCGTCGCCGCTCTTGGTGTTGCCATCATCGCACTCCTCGGTGCCTTCGACGCGGCCATCGCCGCACTTCACCACCACTTCGACGCAGGGCTGGCCCGGCGTTGGACAGCGGTAGCCCGGCTCGACCTTGCAATCGCTGGAGCATCCGTCGCCGTCGTCGTTGTTGCCGTCGTCGCATTGTTCGCCGCGCGTGGGGGCCAGCTCGCCATCGCCGCAATAGGGCGCGAGCTCGCAGGGTTTGTTGGGATACTTGCACAGGTAGCCCACCTCGAGTTTGCACTCGCTGGAGCATCCGTCGCCGTCGTCGGTGTTGCCGTCGTCGCACTCCTCGGTGCCTTCGACGCGGCCATCGCCGCAGAAGACCGTTTTTTGGCAGGGTTCGCCGGGCTTTACGCAGATGTAGTCGGGCTCGACGCGCGTGCAATCGGCGCTGCATCCGTCGCCGTCCTTGGCGTTGCCGTCATCGCACACCTCGCCGGGCTCGAGGATGCCGTTGCCGCACTCCAACAAGAAGACGCAGGGCTTGCCTTCTTCGGGGCACTCGTAGTTGGCCTCGATTTGGCAGATGCCGTTGCAGCCGTCTCCGGGCAGGGCGTTTCCGTCGTCGCACTCTTCCCAGTCCTGGTTGATGACGCCGTCTCCGCAGGCGGGACCGGAGGGCTCCATGCGGCAGTCCGGCGGGGGATTGTCGCTGAGACACGGGTGGAGGGTGTCGGTGTCGTCGCTGTCACCGGTGGGGTCGGATGATTTTGGCGCGGTGGTGTCGGAAGGGTCTGAGCCTTTGTGGCCGTCGGTGCTGCCATCTCCGTCGGTGCTGCCCGGCGTTTTGTTGTTGCCCGAATCGGCGATGTGGGGGCTGTCCTCGCTGCCGCACGCCAACAGCGCGCCGCACAGCAATGCGCCCAATAAAACAGAAACAAATTTTTGTGATGACATGCCGTGACCCTCCGGTTGTATGCACTAATGAACACTCTCATTCTATATATTTAGTTTCAGTGGCGTTATTTTTTTATGAGTGCGGCATGATCACTTTTGCTGCAAAGCATTGTCATTATTCGATATCGCTGAAATTCGCGTTTTGGTGTGAGAGGGAAGTTGCGGTATGTTTGTCGCGATTGGCCCGACAAAGTGGCGTGAAAAAACACCGTGTGTTCGCAATTTTTTGTGCAAACTGCATCTAAAATACAGCACCTTTGTTTTAATCCGGCGTGTTTTTAATCATGGGCAATGGCGCTAGAGCGGTGCCAGAACCGAGGAGATTCCATGAAAAATCATCAAGTTTGGCGTTGGTTCGGATGGATGGTGGCCGTGGCTGCCCTTGGCATGGTCGCGTGTACTTCTGAAGACACGCCGTCTCTGGTCGCCAAAGACCCAAATGCCACCGATGTGGGGACGGATGGCAATAAAAACGCGAACAACAATGTGGACACCACCGACGGCGCAAGCACCGACGACAACGCGGGTCCGGACAGCGGTGTGGATGTCGACAGCAGCGTAACGAAGGGTAGCGACGCGGGCGCGGACAGCGATGATGATGTGGATACCGATGGCTTGGGCGTCGATGTCATAAACAATGTGGGCTTTGTCGACGCGGACAGCGATGGCTATTCGCCACCCTTTGATTGCAACGACAACGACCCCACCATTCACCCCGGTGCCTACGACATTCCCGGAGATGGCATCGATCAGGACTGCGATGGCTTTGATGCTGTCGAGGTTGAGGACACGAGCGCGGACAACCCCTGTCTGGGGGCCAATCCGCCCGAAAACTGCGAGATGCTCCCCTCGGGGCCCGCTTGCGGCGACGGCATCATCAACCAGGACTGGGAGGAGTGCGATGACGGCAACTCCCTGCCCGGAGACGGTTGCAACGGCGTTTGCCAAATCGAGGCGTATTATGAGTGCCCCGAAGAGGGAGAGCCCTGTGTCTTCTTGCTGGAGTGCGGCAACGGCATCCTCGAACCCGGTGAGGTCTGCGACGACGGCAACACCGAAGACGGCGACGGCTGCTCCGCGAACTGCATGCGCGTCGAGACCAACTACATCTGCCTCATCCCCGGCGAGCCCTGCGAGGAGATCGTCAAGTGCGGTGATGGCCGCGTCGAAGGCACCGAGGAGTGCGATCCGGGCGCGATGAGCACCGAGGGTTGCGTGAACTGCCAGGTGCAAGAAGGTTGGTCTTGTATCAAGCCGGGGCAACCGTGTGAGCCCATGCCCTTTTGCGGCGACGGAAAGGTACAAACCGATCGCGGCGAGCAGTGCGACGACGGCAACAACGAGAGCGGCGATGGCTGCTCCAGCAACTGCCAACTCGAGGCCCACTGGCATTGCGAAAACCCCGGCGAGCCGTGCGAATACCTCATCGTTTGCGGCAACGGAAAAGTTGAATTGGGTGAGGTATGCGACGACGGCAACACCGAAGACGGCGACGGCTGTAGCGCCGACTGCACCGCGGTTGAACCCGGCTACGAATGCCTCATTCCCGGCGATCCTTGCGAGGAGATCGTCAAGTGCGGAGACGGAATCGTCGAATTCCCCGAAACCTGTGACGTGGGGCAGCACACCACGCCGGGTTGTGTCGATTGTCAAATTCAACCGGGCTATATTTGCGACCGGCCGGGCATGCCCTGCTTCCTCGCGCCCTTTTGCGGCGACGGAAAGGTACAAACCGATCGCGGCGAGCAGTGCGACGACGGCAACACCAATGACGGAGACGGCTGCTCCAGCAACTGCCAGCGCGAAGCCAATTACATCTGCCCCAATCCCGGCGAGCTGTGCGAATACCAAATTGTGTGTGGCAATGGCGTCCTCGAATCCGGAGAGGAGTGCGACGATGGCAACACCGTGGGGGGCGACGGTTGTTCGAGCGACTGCAAGATCGAGCCGGGCTACGAATGCCCAACCGAAAACGATTGGTGCGTTAAGTTGGGGGTCTGCGGCGATGGCCGTGTCGAGGGCACCGAGACCTGCGACGAGGGCGCCCATTCGACCGCTGGTTGTGTGAACTGCCAGGTGCAAGACGGTTGGTCCTGTACCAGGCCGGGGCATCCGTGCGAGCCCACGCCCTACTGCGGCGACGGCATTGTGCAAGCTGGCGAGCAGTGCGACGACGGCAACAACAATAACGGTGACGGTTGCTCCATCAACTGCCAGCTCGAAGCCAATTACATCTGCCCCAATCCCGGCCAGCCGTGCGAATACCTCATCATTTGTGGCAACGGTATTTTGGAGGACGGCGAGGTCTGCGACGACGGCAACAACAATAACGGCGACGGCTGCTCCAGCGACTGCACGTGGCAAGACCCCAACTACGACTGCGTGCCCGGCCAGCTTTGTGTGCTGAAGACCGAGTGCGGCAACGGCCGAGTTGAATACCCCGAAACCTGCGATGAGGGCAGTTACTCGACCGTCGGTTGCGTGAACTGCGAAATACAGGAGGGTTGGGTGTGTGCGGTTCCCGGGCAGGCATGTGAGCCCGAAGAGCGCTGTGGCGATGGCATCGTGCAGAGCGCGACGCGCGGCGAAGTCTGCGACGACGGCAACAATGTGAGCGGCGATGGCTGTAGCGGCAACTGCTTGTTCATCGAGTCGGGCTACACGTGCCCGCTCCCCGGACAACCGTGCGTGCCGGTGGCATCGCTCTGCGGCGACGGCAAGATCACGGGCACCGAAGAGTGCGACGACGGCAACAACGTCGACGGCGACGGCTGCTCCATGGATTGCATGGTGGAGCCGGGCTATACCTGTCCGTATCCCGGTGCGCCGTGTCTGTTTGCCTGTGGCGACGGCATCGTGGCGGGTCCCGAGCAGTGCGACGACGGCAACCTCACCGACGGCGACGGCTGCTCCAGCGACTGCCAATGGGAAGAGGACATGCGGTGCCGCATTTTGAGCTATGGCCCGCCCATGGAGTATGAGTGCGAGCCCGACGTTTGTGGCGACGGCTTAAAACCGGGTTGGTTCAGCTCCAAGCCCTGCGACGACGAAAACAAAGAGATCGGCGACGGCTGCACCCCGTTTTGCCAAATTGAGCCGATCTGCGTCAACGGCGAGGGCTGCACATCGGTGTGCGGCGACGGTCTCGTCATCTATCCCGAGGAGTGCGACGACGGCAACAACATCAGCGGCGACGGTTGCTCCAGCGACTGCAAGATCGAGCCGGGCTACACCTGCTCACAGCCGCCCCTGGGCGACACCATCACGGTGCCCCTCATCGTGAAAGACTTTTTGGAGAGCCATCCCGACTTTCAACCAGAGGATGCCGGAGAATGCGGCGCTGTCGTGGTTGAAAACATGGTGCACGACGAGTTGGCCACCAGCACCACGTCTACGCAAACCAAGGGCAAGCCCGTCTTGCAACAGGCGCCGGCGTACAGCGGGTGCAATACGGCGAGCAGCGCGGCGAACTTCGCCGATTGGTACAACCACAACACGGGCGGCAACGCCGTGTTGGTCTCCACGATGACGCTGTACCGCAACGAATCGGGCGATTACGTAAACCGCTGGGGCGCCAATGGCGAACGCTGGCGCGCATCAACCGGAAGTACTACTGGTGTGCAATACACTTGCGGCAAGCTCGGCGGGGTCGTTAAATGTGCAGATGCACCGAGCGAACAATGGTGTGGAGACAATTGCAATGCTTCGGGATGCCAAGGAACGCCTCCTGGCAACTGGGTGGCTGCGAGAACCTGCGCCTATGGCAGTAACTGTTGCTGGGTTGGCCCGCCCAAAGGGGACTGCAACAGCGGAAACTGCGCAGATTTTGGACCAGGCTGGACCTGTCAAGACCCCTGCGGCACCAGTGGCAACGACATATATGGCGTAAATTATAGCTACGGCGCTGTTTGTGCCACGGCACCACCGGCCACGTGCGACGCCTGCTATAGCGCGGTCCCAGGCTATGACCCCAGTGCCGGATGGACGTGTCAAAACCCATGCAATAGTTGGACAAATGCTGTTTGTGCGACATCTCCAGTGATACAACATTTCAACTACTACGATGGCAACCCGGCGTTCTTCCCCGCAGATGGCGCGGGCATCACGCCCACCAACGATTACTACACCGCCAACATCTCCGACGATGTGTACCACGGCGGCTGGCAATCCGAGTCCTCGAAGGTGCAAGAGGCGGGTCTGCCCCCGTTGGCGAACTACAATCACAACTTCCACTTCACCACAGAGGTGCGCTTCTGGTTCGAATACGACAGCACGGAGACGCAGGTGCTGGAGTTCGTGGGCGACGACGACGTCTGGGTGTTCATCAACGGCCAGTTGGCGCTGGACATCGGCGGCATTCACGCGCCGGTGCAGAAATCTGTTAACGTGGGAACGCTGGGGTTGACCCACGGCAAGGTGTACGAAATCGTCGTGTTCCAGGCCGAGCGCCAAACTTCGGGCTCCAGTTACAAGCTGACGCTTTCCGGTTTTAACACCCATCCCAGCGTGTGCGTCCCCACATGCGGCGACGGCATCGTCACCATCGGCGAACAGTGCGACGACGGCATCAACGCGGGCGGCTACGGCAACTGCGGCCCGGGTTGTGTGCTGGGCGAGTACTGCGGCGATGGCGTGCTGAACGGTCCCGAGGAATGCGACAACGGCGTGAACCTGGACATGTACGGCAGCGATAATCCGGATGCCTGTGCGCCCAACTGCCTGTTGCCGCCGCGCTGTGGCGATGGCTTGGTGCAATCCGAGTTCGGCGAAACTTGCGACGACGGTATCAACGACGGTTCCTACGGTGGTTGTACGGAGCTTTGCCAGATGGCGCCGCGCTGTGGCGATGGCATTGTCAACGGCATGCCCGGCCACCCCGAAGAGTGCGACGACGGCGTCAATGCCGGCGGGTACGACCGCTGCGCGCCGGGGTGTGTCCTGGGTCCGCGTTGCGGCGATGGCATTATTCAGTCCGAGTGGGGCGAGCAATGCGATGGCACCAATGTGCCCGATGGTCGCGAGTGCGATGAAAACTGCCGCTTGGTCGAGCAGTGCGGCAACGGTCGGGTGGACCCCGGCGAGGAGTGCGACTTCGGCGTTGCGGGCAACATCGGTGGGTACGGGGGCTGCATGCCCAACTGCCGCTGGGCGCCCAAGTGCGGCGACAGCATTGTACAAGTGGGCTTTAATGAAGAGTGCGACAACGGCGTGAACGATGGTTCCTACGGCACCTGTACACCCGATTGCAAGCTGGCACCCTACTGCGGAGACGCGCAAGTCAACGGTCCCGAAGAGTGCGACGACGGCATCAACGACGGCAGCTATGGCCGCTGTGCGCCGGGTTGCGTTTGGGGTCCGCGCTGCGGCGATGGCATTATTCAGCCCGAGTGGGGCGAGGAGTGTGATGGCACCAATGTGCCCTTTGGTCGCCAGTGCGACGCCAACTGCCGCTTGGTCGAGCAGTGCGGCAACGGTCAGGTGGACCCCGGCGAGGAGTGCGACTTCGGCGTTGCGGGCAACATCGGTGGGTACGGGGGCTGCATGCCCAACTGCCGCTGGGCACCCTATTGCGGCGACAGCATCGTGCAAGTGGGCTTTGGGGAACAGTGCGACTTCGGCGTTGCGGGCAACATCGGTACGTACGGGGGCTGCATGCCCGACTGCCGCTGGGCACCGCGCTGTGGCGACGGCATTGTCAACGAGCCTGAAGAAGAGTGCGACAACGGCATCAACAACGGGGCCTACGGCACGTGCAATTCCGACTGCACCCTGGCACCGCGTTGCGGCGATGGCGTTTGGCAACCCGAGTGGGGCGAGGAGTGCGACGGTGACGATACCATACCGGGCTGGGCATGCGACGCCAATTGCCGCCTGATAGATGACTGCGGCGACGGGTGGCACCAACCAGAACTGGGCGAGGAGTGCGACGACGGCGCAGATAACAATCTCGGTTTGTACGGGGGCTGCAATCCCAATTGTACCTTGGCACCGCGCTGCGGCGACACCATCGTACAAGTGCTGTTTGGCGAGGAGTGCGACGACGGCGTGAACGATGGTTCCTACGGCACCTGTACACCCGATTGCAAGCTGGCACCCTACTGCGGCGACGGCATTCCCAATGGACCGGAAGAGTGCGACGACGGTGTGAACGACGGCAGCTACGGCCGCTGTGCACCGGGTTGCGTGTTGGGACCGCGCTGTGGCGATGGCATTGTTCAGCCCGAGTGGGGCGAGCAGTGCGACGGCGGTCCTGATTGTGCCGACAACTGCAAGTTCAAGGGCGGCTGCGGCGATGGTATCGTGCAGCCGGGCGAGGAGTGCGACGACGGCATCAACGCGGGCGGCTATGGCCTGTGTGCCCCGGGATGTATCCTGGGCCCGCATTGTGGCGACGGCATCGTGCAGCGGTCCGAGGGCGAACAGTGCGACGACGGCGTCAATGCCGGTGGCTATGGCCAGTGCGCGCCGGGCTGCATCTTGGGTCCGCGTTGCGGAGATGGCATCGTGCAAACCGCTGCGGGCGAAGAGTGCGATGACGGCAACGACATCGACGACGACGCCTGTTCCAACGCCTGCCGCAACAACGTCTTCGTCGTGAAATAATCCGCTTTCAACCCTTCACTTTGGGATGCCCCTCGCTGGGTGGGGCGTCCCGCGCTGTCCAACAAATCGCGTGTGCGCAACGCCGGGTTGACCCTGATTGGTCGCTTTGCCATACTCCGCGACATGTTGCGTAACAGACGAATACTGTGCGGTTGGCTCATGGTTTTTGTCCTGGGCCAATCACTCGTGGCGCACGCCGATATACTGCTGGTGCTGGCGCCCGATATTTCCAACAACGATCAACAAACCATGCTGTTTGCCCTGCAGCAGATCACTGGCGCCGTCGTGCGCGTGGCCTCGGTGATGGACGCCGAAGACGCCACCGAAAGCGATCGCCTTGGCGCGCCTCCCGCGGCATCGCAGCAGGCGTTGCAGTCTGCCACCAAGGCCTGGCGGCGCATGGACTTCGACGAGGCGCTGTCGCAACTAGAGAGTGCCCGCGAGCTTTGCCTAGATGGCGCCCCCGTTGCGGTGTGTGCCGATTTAATCTTCGACGCCGAGTTCCTCGCGGGGGCCATTTACTTGGCGCAAGGGCAGGGCGCAGATGCCGACCGCGCCTTTCGTTCGGCGCATGCGATGCGGCCCGACCGCGTGATGGATCCAGGCCGGTTTTCGCCCGCGGTGATCCGGGCCTTTGGCGTGGCTTGCGCGCGCACAGAGGGATTGCCCGCGCTGTCGGTGTCGTTGGAGTCCAAGCCCACCGGCGCGCGGTTTCAGCTCAACGGGCGCGATGCGGGCAGTGAGGTGCAATTGCTGCCGGGGCGCTACGCGGTTTCGGCCCACCTGCTAGGACACGATGCCACCACCAAAAATGTGGTGGTCTCCGCCGATGGCAGCGGCCCGCCATTGCTGCGCTTCGACATGCAAAAACTGGATGAAAACGCCGCGTGGCAGCAGGTTCGTCGCTTGCTTGGCGAGGGTCCTGCGGGCATTGGCCAAAAGGATGCCCGGCGCCTGTTTCGCCGCTTTGGCGTGACCCATGTCGTGTTTGCCGAGCAGCGAAATGATGCGTTTTTGTTGTTTGTTTCTCGCCCGGGTTCGCTGGAGCGCACGGCATTGCCAGCGGTGGCGACATGGGATGAAATCGAAAAACACGCCTATCGCGCGCTCTTGTTCGATGCCCTGAATTTGACACTGCCCAAGGCACCGATCGCCACAAGCGCCGCGAAGGTGCCTCCAGAGGAACCCCGCCCAGCGCTGGACGCCGACGACGGCGAGAGCGAGACCTTTGTGGAGATGCGCGCCATGCCCCAGGCGGATCCCAAGGACGACGGCCGCAAAAAAACATCCGTGGCGCGGTCGCCCTGGTTGTGGATCGCCACCGGTGCCGCGGCCATCATCGTGACCAGCGTCGCCATAACCATGGCCGCTCAATAACAACGCGTTTTTTGATGAAATGAAGTGTTTGGTTTGCGGGGAAAGAAATTGTGCGAAAGGGGGGAGTCGAACCCCCACGTCCTTGCGAACGCAGGCACCTGAAGCCTGTGCGTCTACCAATTCCGCCACTTTCGCTTAGCAAAGAACAGCCGTAAAAAGCCCCCGTTGTCTAAAGCCGGCACTGAATTGTGTCAAGCGAAAATCGCGTTGGAGGAGCACTGGAAATGTCCGGGGCATAAGCAGTTAATTATGTCCGCTTTCATCGGCGACCGCAGAATTCGTTGTTATGAGACAGCAATTCGACAAAGAGGTCTCCAAAGTCCCACAAAGCGTCAGGCTGCGAAAGGCGTTCATACAAGGGTGTTTTGTGGAGACTTACATATTCGTGTCGGTGGATGGGGTGGAGAGTGTGCGAACCGGTCGAAAGCTCGTCATTGCGCCTCTAGCCTCATAGTCCAGTCGTCCCATGGATGCAGCGCGGTTCCAGCCCGAGGGTATAAGGTCGACGAAAGTGTCCCGTCGCCCACGAGGGCCATATTCCAAATTGTACGGCGCGCCTGCCGGGTCTACGAGCGGCCCGCCGGGCTTGCCCTCGTCGTCGTCGATGCTATTTTCGGTGTTCTGCGCATCGAGAAATTCGCTTGCGTTGCCCAGCAGGTCGTAGAGCCCGAAGCCATTGGGCCTCTTGGTGCCCACCTCGTGGGCCACGCCCCCCGAGTTGGCGCAGTACCAGGCGATTGGTTCGAGGGCTGGCTCGGCCTGGTGGGTGGCGTAGCGGAGGGGGCCGTTGTAGGTCATCGTGCGTGTCCCAGCGCGGGTGGTGTACTCGCTTTCGGCCTGGGTTGGCATCCGATAGCCACGGCACTCGTAGGGCTTTTCGTATCGCCTCGGATTGCCGCTGCAAAAAAACAAACCGGGGAGATACTGTCTCAGCGTGCCTTGCACCCAAGCACACCCCCAGCGGTAATAGTCAGAGCTGTCCGACACCGGACAACCCGTACCGATATCTCCGGTGCAAGAGGACAAATCGTAGCAGGGTTCGAGGCCCTCCTTCAGCGACATGGCGTTGCACCAGGCAGCGGCCTCGTACCAGTTGACCCAGAGCACCGGCAAGTTGTCGCCGGGCGTATTGTTGTGCGGCACCTGAAACCCCGCGTCGCGCCACTGTTTTTGCGTCACCTCAGTGGCGGCCATGGCAAAAGAGTAGGTCAAGGTGATTTGCACTTCGTTTTCGGTCCACACGCTGCGAACGATTTCGTGCCACGGTGACCCTGCGATGAAGCAGCCCGGCGGGATGGTGCACCAACCATCCGCACAGTCGGCCTTCACCACCGGATGCACACAGTCGGCGTTGGTGTCCGTGTCGAACAGCTCGTCGGGGCGGAAGGGATAGCGATAATCGGCAAGGGTGTCCGTGTCTGAATCGCGGCTCGAATCGGCCTTGTCTCCGGTGGCGGTGTCGTGCGCAGTCAACGAATCAGTGGTGGTGCCCGGCAGTGAATCCGACGCGGAATCCACGCCTTCGGCACCGCCCTGCGGCGATGTACCGCACGCCAGCAACAACAGCGTGAACAAAATGAACAGTCTTGTTTTCATGGTATTTCTTTCAAGAGCATTAACGAGCACCACGGTGCGCTTCCGGTGTTCAGTAGTTTACTGCGGACATCTGACCCAAATTGTCGAAAGCTTGGAGTTGAATACTATTGTTCCCATATTTGCTTATTACTGTCGCTCGCAGATCCGCCCACTTGTGACCGCCGCCGTTTGCGTTCTTTTCAGTATCTCTCCAAATACTGGACATTTCGCTCACCGAAAATGGGTAGGTTGTGTTGGTCCACAGCCGCCAGAAAAAGCTCGTCCAGTCCGCGTTGTTGCCCCTATCGGTCGAAGGAAGACCGGGCGCGGACACGCAATAGCGCTTCATCCATTCTTCGTAAAGGGTCGATCCACCCCAAAAAGGAACCGGTGGCGTGGTGTCCAAAACATATCCACGTCCGCCCGGATAAGAGTACGCTTTGTACATACTGCGAAAATATGCCAATACACCGAGAGGCTCTCTATCGTTGAATAGGGCCATGGCATAGAAATTCGCCCAGGCTTCCTGTTGGCTCTTGCCTGTACTGCTGCGAGACTGCATGCAACTCCCACCACCTGGCAAATGAAGACAGTTGCAAACGTGCGGCGTGTGTGTCTGCCAATAAACCGTGTAATTTGCGCCGGACAATGGTGCACCGGTCTTCTCTGCCAATCGGTGCCCCATTTCGTGGGCGACAACAAATTTATACGTGCTGTGATCCATCGGATTATTTGGATCGTGAGCTGCATAATTCCTATTGATGCAGATGTTACCAGTATTCGGCAAATAGTACGTGCCACCGGATTGCGTGCAGAATGATGGATTCACTGTAATGACCGTATCCGTGTTCGCCGGATACTGGCGCGTGCTGTAATACGCCAGCGCTTGAGACGCAACAGCGATCAAATTGCCCGCAGAAGTATAACCCGATCCGAACTGGAATGGTGGATTCCACAAATCGCTCATGGAACCAGTTTTGAATTCACTCGTATAGGTAACTTGCTTACTCTCCACCTTGGAAGGTGGCGTTACATCGTATTTGTTGACGAAAATGCGGCGAGAGCCGCCTAGCTCCGCGATTGTCCATCGAGTAAACACATATGACGTATATGCGTCCATGCGCAAAACGGGCGTGCATCCGTTGCCATCAAGATTGCCCTTCCATATCTGTGCGTTGTTGCTTTTTCGCACCAACTTGGCCCGGGCATATCGCGCAGGAACGGTGGTCATCTGTCTGCTGTTGAAATAATCTTCTCCATAAGCAGAATCGACAAACTGCGTTGTCCACGTAACACACAATTGCGTGGGACCGCTGTCGGCCGAAGCATTGGCCGATAGCATTAAAAACGAAACAGACAAAACAAACGTAAAAATGATTTTCGGTTTCATCTCTTTACCTCCTCTGTCGCAGGTAGTGAGTCGCTAGTTTCAACCGTTTCACTGATCAGGTATCCCAATACGCGCCCTTCGTGCACAAATGCAAACGCCTCAGACTCCGTTGTAAGCACTTCAATTTTTCCGTCTGCAGACTTCACTTTTCCCAATTGATTTCTGCCCTTCGCCCGCGCATCTGTGATGTCGAGGAGTTTTCCCTTGTGTTCCGCCATCATCACATCGGAGGTCATCAGTTTCGCCTGACTGTATTCAGCATTGAAAATATAATGGTAAACAGGCGACACAATCATCGACCAATCGTCATCCTTCCGCTCGGCCGATTTGAACGACGCTTCTGCATGAATCTGCAAGGCATTGGCGTCGCTCTGTATTGGCAGCTCTTTTACGTCTACCTTGAGGGTTCTAATTTTTTCGGCTTTTACCAAATACTCTCCAAGTGCTGCGCTTTGATGCAGCACCCCAAAGCCAGAGCAATTCAAATTCACGGTCACCAAGAGGTCTTCTTTTCCGCTATTGGTCAATGTCACGGTCAACGAATCCGATGTGTGCTGGCTCTTTCTTGTCACATCGGCCAACGCGACTGAAAACACGGGGATCGGAATGTCTTCATTTTCAATGAGAGGGATATCTCTTTTCGTCAGATTAGTTTCAGGGGCTTCAATAACCGCTGACTCCGGTAATAGCGTCACTTTTTCTGCCAATGGGGCGCTTTCTTTCACGTTTTCACATCCGCACAGGACCAGCAGTACCAGCCCGATGAAGCACGCTTGCGTCTTCATATTCGCCTCCCTCGTTTGGTTGCCGTCGCAACACACTATTTGGGACCGGTAGCACCACGCGTACCAGTCATGTCTATTTTTGAATGTGGCGTATTGCTCACATGGAGTGAGCGCATTGTCAATTTCAGATTTATCAAGTAACTGAAAGGGCTGCAAAGAGTTCCCTCTCGCAACTCGCGTCATTTCGCTGTGTTGTCCGGACAACCGTTCACCAGTGGTGACCTGCGGTCCAAGCTCATGCGTTTTCGATATGCGGATGCCCAAGCGGTGATCCATCACTTGGTGGTTAACCATCGCTTGGTTGCTGGCGATGCGTGTCAGTCGCTGTGGCGGCTGCCGTTCATCAATGGGCACACAATGCCAGGGCAATGCCTGTGTGCTAGGGGGGGGCAGTGTTGCATTTATGTTATAGATTCTAATCTGAGTTGTGTCCCAGGCAAGCCTTAATTGTTATTTCTACCCCAAAGAGGGGTTTGCAACCGACATCCGAAATGTGGCGTTTATGCAGTCAGGAACCCAAAAACAATGAGACCAAATAAGAAAACAGAGGAAGTCAAATACCAAACACACGGATATCTTTTACGGCTACTGTGGCAGACAAGGTGGACTGTCTGTGAGACTGAAAATCGCGTTGTTTTTGCAGGCTAGAATGCGGTGATTCATGTATAGTCTCGGCACCCGTTTGCGGGGTTCATGGGTTGTCTGCATCCACAACTGAAGGAAACACATCATGGAAGAAAAAATCATTCAAATCATCGACGAGCACATTCGCCCGGCACTGGAACGCGACGGCGGGGGCATTGAATACCGCGGCATGGATGGCAACAACGTGAAGGTGGCGCTTCAGGGCGCTTGTCGCGGTTGTCCGTCGGCCCAAATCACGCTGCAAATGGGCGTCTTGCGGGCCCTGCAGGCCGAAATCCCCGAAATCACAGGCATTATTCCGGAGTGATGCCACCTGGCGCTCCGGCGCTCCCCGGCATTTTAAAAAGACATGACCAGAGATGAAAAACTCGCCCGTTTGACCAAGGCCTTTGAAGACGTGCTGCGCGCCGTCGATCGCTCTCCGGGACGCTATCCCGAATTGCTCGACACGCCCGTGCGCACTGCCAACACCTGGCTCGACGATTTGCTCAACGGCTACGACGCCGATCCGGGCGTTATTTTGCAAAGCACGATGGAGGCCCGCAGCGATCACGGCATGGTCGTTATCCGCAACCTCACCTTTCAGTCGATGTGCCCGCACCACCTCATGCCCTGTCACGGCATTGCGCACATCGCCTACGTGCCCACCACGCGCATCGTCGGCTTTTCGCGCATTGCCGAGCTGCTCGACTGCTATTCGCGCCGCCTCACCCTCCAAGAGGACATCGTGAAAAACGTGTGCGACGCGCTGATGACGCACCTGGGCGCCGCGGGTGCGGCCTGCATCATCGACGCCGAACAGTTGTGCATGGTGATCCGCGGAGTGCGCAAACCCGGCAGCCGCGCCATTACCTCCGAGTACGCTGGCACCTTTCGCACCGAGGCGGTGTTGCGCAACGAATTCCTAACCGTCATCGGCGCCGAAGAATAGCCGCACCGGCAACCGTTTCATCCGCAAATGGTGTTGGTCTGCCGCTGTTAGCAGCGCGGCGGTGGCGTGCGTTATGGCGCGCTGGCGTCGGCGGTGGGTGGCCAGTCGGTTTGCATGGGGTCGGTGATCATGCCCAGCTTGGGGATGCCGGCCTTTTTGACGATGGCCATGACCTGCACCACGAAGCCGTAAGGGATGTTTTGATCGGCCTGCAGGTAGAGCTCGCCTTCGCGCTGTAGGCGTTCGTTGCTCAGGAGGGCTTCTTCGAGGCGCTCGTTGGGCACGAGGGTTTCGCCGAGGAAGACGCGGCGTTCGCTGTCGATGGTCATGACGAGTTTGGACTCGTCGACTTCCATGGGTTGGGCGTCGGCCTTGGGCAATTCGATGTCGACCCCCTTGCCCATCATGGGGGTGGTGATCATAAAAATGATGAGCAGCACCAGCATCACATCCACGAAGGGCGTGATGTTAATTTCGCTCATTACCGAGCCGGAGCGGCCGTTTGGCAGTTTGGGCATCCCGACCTCCTACTTGAGAAAATGGCGCTTCACGATGTTGAGAAAGTCGGCGGAGAAGTTGTCCATTTCGGCGGAGAGCACGTGGATGCGGCGCTGAAAGTAGTTGTAGGAGATGACGGCGGGAATGGCGGAGACGAGGCCCACCGCGGTGACGAGCAGGGCTTCGGAGATGCCTTTGGCGACGACGTCGAGGCCCGTGGAACCGCTGGCGCTGATGTCGAAGAAGGAGATCATGATGCCGATGACCGTGCCCAGGAGGCCGATGAAAGGGGCAGTGGCGCCGTTGGTGGCCAAGATGGGGACCATGCTCTCGAGGTGCGTGATTTCGGTGGTGGCGGCGCGGCGCAGGGCGCGCTCGACGTTTCCGATGCCTCCGGCGCTGGTCTCTTCGTCTGTGGCCGCGGCGGTGTTTTCTTTGTGATCGCGCGGGCCTTTGAGCCGGGAGAGCTCGATGTATCCGGCTTTAAACAACTGCGACACCGGGCTGCGGTGCTGCGCTTCGGCGGCCTGGTAGATGACCTCGAGGCGCTTGGCGCTCCAGAAGACGTTGAGAAAACGCCGGGTCTGTCGCTGCGCGCGTTGGATTTGGATGAACTTGTAAATCGTGATGAAGATGCACAGGAGAATGAAGGCCACCAAGATGAAGAAGATGGTGCGAACAATGGGGGAAGCAGTGGTGACGAGCTGCAGCAGTTGCGCGATGCTGCCAGACGCAGGCGCGTCGGATGCGCCGGTGGCGCCAGCCAAAAAAACGCTAATTGGGTGATTCATTGCGATCTCCAGTGCGAGCAACACATGATTGCGTGTTCAGTATATTGAACAATTCACTATTACCTGATTTCGGAACGCGGAACAAAAAAAAGTTATTTCGATTTTCGGTGCTCCATGAAGGATTCGTACTTGGCCATGAAGTCGTTGGTGGCGCGGCGTGGGTCGATTTTTAAGTAGCGGGCGAACTCGTGCACAAAACCGCGGGTGAAGACGGCGGCGGGCAAGTCGTTGAAGCGCTCCTCTTCGATGGCCCTGAGATAGGCCACTGAGATTTTGGCCCGGTTGGAGATGTCGACGAGCTCGACATTGTGCTCTTTGCGGATGCGGCCGAGAAAGGCGCCATCGACAAACTGGTCGTCGCGCAGCACCACCTCGGGGAGGGTTTCCCGCGCGGCCAAGACAGCGCCGCCGATGGGTTCGCGGGCGGCATAAGGGCGTTCGGAGAGCGCTGAAAATCCGTCGGGGAAGTGGGTGCGGTCGTATTCGCGTCGCCGGAAGCGATCGACGAGCAGGGCGTGGGCGTCTTCGGCCAGTTGCTGAAAGTGCTGTCGTTCGGTCTCGGAGCAAACGCCCTGAACCGCGATGCTGTCGGGGGCAAACCAGGTGCGGATTTGCTTGAAGGCGCGGCGGATTTCCTCCTCGGAGGCGCCGGGATACACCTCGAGGACCTCGTAGAGATTTTGGGCGTCCAGGGGTGGTGGCAGGGGGAGCGATGCGTGTTCGCGGTGTTGCAATTGCAATAGGCGGCGCACGATTTGTTCGAGGTCGCGGCTGGCCCGGGTGTTGGTGAAATCGATGAGGAGCTGTTTGCTGCGGCGCAACGCCAACCACACGTTGTCGTCCCATCCGATGGAGCCCAGAACCTCGGGGATGAGTCCGAGCCAGCGCGTGGCCGCGGATCGCATGGCACCGGCGAGTTCTTCATCCTCTTTAATGCGCGTCTGGTTGACGATAATCAGGGGCCGGAAGGCGCTGAGTTCGGCTTCGAATTTCGGCAGCCACTCCGCAGACTCCGCGTGGGAGGCGATGTGGGCCATGGTGGTTCGCGGGGTGCGCAGTTGTGTGTTTCGCATCACCGCTTCACGCAGTGTGCCAGCGGTGTCGTCGTCGGTGTCGTCGTCGGTGTCGATGGCGGCGAGCGCGCGTTGTGCCCGGTGCCACCAGGCGGCGCTCATGAGGTGGTAGGAGGATTCGATGGCGTCACCGGTGGCTTGGGAGACGATGATGGGATAATCCGCTGCCCACAAAAGGGGGAGGACCGCGGGGCGGGTGCCGCTGGGCAGGTCGAGGATAATGTAGTCGGCCTCGATGGTGGCGAGGTGCTGCTGCAGGGTGGCGACTTCCTCGGGGCGCCAGTGGGTGGCGCGCATGGGGTTGGCGCTGCTGGCCAGGAGGTAGAGCCCGTTGATGCGGGTCTCTGCGGCGGCTTCGGACGCGGTGCGGCACTGGCCCGACAAGAGGTCATCGAGGCCTTTTTCGGGGCGTTGGATGGCCAGCCAGGCATGGAGCCCAGCGCTATCGCGATGGCAGTCGACCAAGAGGACGCGCTTTCCGATTTGGGCCAGAAAGAATCCCAGGTTGGCCACCACCATGCTGGCGCCCACGCCGCCCTTGGAACCGGCCACCGCAATAATGCGTCGTTGGGTGATGGCCATGTTTCTTCTCCTGTGGGGTTCATGCCCCGAATGCGGTTGTGTTATGGTGCGTTGTTGCGACGGCAATAGATGATGCTGCCATGGATAGCCATACACAAAATGCGGGCTTCGTAAAGGCCTCACAAGAGTTCACCGAGACGCTCGGCGCATTGCAAACGCGCGGTCGTCGCCTCACCCTCACCAGCGGTTTGGCCTGGTGTTTGGGCACCGCGATTTTGATCTTTACGGCGCTCATTTTTGCCCTGGGTTGGTGGGGCGGGTTGGGGGTGCGCGTCGCGGGGTGGAGCCTGTTGGTCGTTGTGGTGGCTCTCGTGATCGCGGTGGCATTGTGGCGTCCGTGGCGGCGCATCCAAGCTGCCGATGGCATGGCGCGGATTTTGGGCAACGCGTTTCCGGACTTGGCATCGTCCATGCGTTCGGCCAGTGAGTTTAGCCGCCTGCCTTCTCCCGCTGCGTTTTCCGAAGATCTGCTCGCCGCTGCGCTGCAGGACGCCCGCAAGCACTTGTTGGGCATTTCTCCGGCAGCGGTGTTTCCACTGCGGCGGCTCGCGCTGCCGATGCTGTTTCTGGCAGTGTCGCTGGTGGCCTTGGCGTCGGTGGTGTGGGTGCGGCCCGCCGTTGCATCTACCGGGTGGCGCTTGTTGTTCTCTGAACCGCAGGTGCCCGGGCTCATGGGGCGCGTCGACGAGGTCTCCCCGGTCGTCTCCGACATGGTGGTGACGTTGCGCTATCCGCATTATCTCCAGCGAGAAGCGCGTGTGCTGACAGGCGTATCGGGTGGGGTGCGTGCGCCGGCCGGGACCGAGATCGCCCTGCAGGCGCGTTCTCTCTTGCCCGACGCCGTAGACGGATTTGTCCTGCTGTCCACGGGGGCGCGCTTTGCCCTAAATGTGGCGCCCGATGGCAGCGTGTCGGGGCGCTTTGCCTTCATGGAGGGCGACTGGTTTTCGGTGTCGCTCTCCAGCAGAACCAAGGAAGTGCACGGACCGAGAACGCCGGTGAGCCTCGAGGCGGATCAGCATCCGTTTATCAAATTGCTCTCCCCAGTGGGGAGCGTCGAGATGGAGATGAACGGCGAAATCCTGCTGCAGTACGAAGCGGTAGATGATCACAGTTTGAGCCGTATCGATTTGATCGTGAGGGGGGCAGAGCAAAACGAATCGCGCCGCACGATCAACGCGTTTCACACCGCCTCTGAGGAAAGCGTGTCCGGTAAGTATTTGTGGTCGTTGGGGGCGATCTCCACCGGAGAAAACGCGCAGGTGGAGTTGGTGTTGCAGGCCTTTGACAACGATACGGTGCACGGTCCCAAGTCGGGCAGCTCCGAGCCCCTGCTGGTGCGGGTGCGCACGCCGTTGAGCCAACGCGCAGATCTGGTGCGTCGGCAGGGTGAGCTGCTCGACAAAATGGTGGACTTGCTCGCCAAGCGCATGCGTCACCGCGATGTGGCCATGCAGGAATTGGAACACGTGAGTTTGCGCAACAGCACCGAAGATGTGCTGTCGGGCATCGCCAAATTGATCGTGGACATGGAGGACAACGCGGGCATCTCTCCCCTGATGCGCGAGCTGTGGATTCGGGTGCGCCAAGATCTCTCTAACCAGTTGATTCACGAGTCTCGCCTGATGCGCAATGCGGCGAAAAACAAACAGCGCTTAATCGGCGTCAACCGGGTGTTTTTGCGCCTGATTGAAAATGCCATCGTTCGGGTGGACGACATGATTCTCGAGCAGCAATTCAAGTCGTTGGGCGCGCGGGGAGAGTGGCTCGAAAAGGAGCGCAATCACCTCGAAACATTGGTGCGCCAATACGATGACAATCGGTCTGAGCGCGTGCGGGGCGCCCTGCTGGACACCATCGCGCGCATGGAAGCACAGTTGGCGCAACTGCGCGAAAAACTCGAAGAGATCCGGGGCCAGGTTTCTTATCACCACGTGCAGCCATCGCTGTCCGGCGGACAAGATCTGCACGCGGCCCTGCAGCATTTGCGAGAGCTGTTGGCCGCGGGAGATGTCGCGAGCGCGGTCCATTTGGCGGAGCGCATCAAGCGGGATGTCGCCGCATTGATGGCGTCGTTGGAGAGCGGCCGAATGGCGTTTCGCACCGAGCGATTTGGCGAAGAAGAAAAGTTTATGGACAATCTGATGACGCGGACACAGGCCATCGAGGCGACGCAAGTCCAGGTGCGCCGCGACACGCTGGCCTTGGAGCGCCGCTACAAAGAGCAATTGATCTCGCTCATGCAAAAGAAGATCGACGACTGGGTCGTGCGCCAGCTCGCGCGGGTGTCGCAGATGAAAAAGATCTCCGCGGCGATGCTCGCCGATGCGCAGTGGAAAAAAGAAGACAGCAAAGCCCTGTCGCGCATGTTGGGCGACTTGGAGTTTTCTATTGGGCAAGGGGATCTGGAGCAGGCGCGTCAATCGGCGGCGAGTTTGGACGAATGGCTGCAGAGCGCCGCGAAAACCTCTTCGGACTCCCTGGAAAAAATCGTCAAGCTCAACGCGGAGCTACGCGCCGACATCGACGCATCGTTTCCCAGGCCTGGGCAAATTTTTACCGCAGCCGATAAGCGAGCCGCCAAGATCAGGGCCGCGGAGCAACGCCATTTGTTGGCCCGGACGCGAAGACTTATCAAATGGCTGCGCGAGCAAGAGGGCGATACGCGATACATTTCTCGGCGCGCATCGCAAACCCTGGACGCAGTCGTCGAGGACATGAAGACCGGCGTGTCGTCCCTCGAAAACAAAGAGCTGCAACGCGCCCTCAACGCGCAGAGTCAGGTGATCGAGGCCTTGGCCAATTTGCGAAAGGAGCTGCGCACTGGGCAGGAGATCCCGCTGGTCGACACCCATCCGCTGCCGCGCGAGAGCGAGGTGATCATCCCGCTGCCTGCGGATTACCAGGTGCCCAAAAAGTTTCGCAAAGAGATCATTGAAGCCATGAAATCCAAAATGCCCGACACCTATCGCGAGGCCATACGGAAGTACTATGAAGCCCTGGTGCATTAAATTTGGCGGCGGCCTCTTTTTCGCCTTGTCGCTATGTCTGGGAGCGGCTGTTGCCCACGGACAGTCCCTCGCCGAGCCCTTTGCCGCCATCGACGCGGAACTGGAGTCTCTGCAGATGGCCATGGCCGAGCAGCGTTTGTCGGCGCTGACCGCACCGGCCTCGGAGACCCCTACGGCGACGTATTTGCGCGGAAAACTCGCCTTCTTCCAGGGCGACTACGCCACGGCCTACGCGCACTTTTTGGCGGCCATCGGCGCCTCTAAGACCGAGCTGGACTGGAAAAATTGGCGGGACCGCGCCCAAGCCACCATGGCGGTGCTCAGCGCACGGCAAGCCGAACAGGGTCGGCACGGGCATTTCCAGATTGCGTACACCGATCCGCGAGACGCCCTGTTGGCGGGGCGCGCCGACGACATCCTCAACCGGCAACTAGATGCGCTCCAGGCGGCCTTTGGAGACAAGCCCGATATGCCGGTGCGCGTTTATATTTTGGCGTCGGTGTCGGACTTCGCCGCGATGAGTGGCCTCTCCATCGATCGCATCGAGACCACGGCGACGGTGGCCATGTCGCGCTACAACCGCATCATGATTTTGTCGCCGCGCATCATCAGTGGCGGCTACCCCTGGCTCGACACGCTGGCGCACGAACTCACGCATGTTTTCATTACGCGCTTGTCGCGAGACCGCGCGCCCATTTGGCTGCAGGAGGGCGTGGCCAAGTATTACGAAGCGGCCTGGCGCAACCTCATCCCCGGCGAGTTGAGCCCCGAAGAGGCCTTTTTGTTGGAGCGCGCAGCGACGGAGCGACGCCTGATTCCCTTTCGCCGCTTTCACCCATCGGTGTCGTTCATGCCCAGCCAAGAAGACGCGGTGTTGGCCTATGCGCAGGCCTTGAGCTTCATGCAGTTTGTCAACACGCACGCCACGGACGAAAACTGGATGGCCGCGTTGTTGCGAGAGATGGCGGATGGACACTCCCTGGAGTCGCTGCTGGCCAAAGCGACGCGCGCCGATATGCGCAAGCTGCGGATGTGGTGGGAAAAGGAGGTGACCGCCAAACACCTGGCCCCGCGCACCATCGCACCGTTTTTAAAGAAGCGCTTCGTCGCTGGTGCGCAGTCCCGCGACATCCCCGACCGCGAGTTTTACGACACGGAGGTGCGGCGTCAGTTGCGCCTCGGCGACTTGCTGCGCCTGCGCGGTCATCTGCGCGAAGCCCTCGAAAAATACGAAGCCGCCGCCGAAGAGAACCGCGTCGCCGCGCCCGACATTGCGCAGCGGATTGCCGGTTGTTACATTGATTTGCATCAGCTCGATCACGCTGTGGATTTCTTGGCACCGCTGATTCGCCTGTATCCGTTTCAAGCGGTGTTGCACCTGCAGTTGGCCGAAGCCCGATTGCGACAGGACAAAGCGCAGGAGGCCATTTTGTCGCTCTTGCAAACCATCGCCATCGACCCGTTTCAATCGCAGGTGCATTGTCGTTTGAGCGAGGCCTATCGGCGCATTGGCGATGTGAACAACGCCGCCACCGCCGAAGCCCATTGCCAGTTGTTGCAGCGCGCTCCCGGCCAGTAACGTCGTGGCAATGCTCGATAAGGCGGCCAAAACCGCAGCGTGTAACCGCGCTTCTCGGCGCAGAAAGACAGGTAAAAAAATGGCAAGGACCGCATCCACTATGTTGCCCCTGCAAACACCGGCACCTTCCTTTTCACTCCCCGATGTCGTTTCGGGCAGCGAGGTGCGCCTCGGCGATTTCGCCGACGCCCGCGGATTGCTGGTGATGTTTGTCAGCGTGCATTGTCCCTATGTGCAGCACGTCGCCACAGCGCTGGCCGATCTGGGCCGCGATTATGCGCCGTCGGGGCTGGGCATTGTGGCGATCAGCGCCAATGACATCGCCGCCTATCCACAGGACGCCCCGGAGCACCTGCAGAAAATGGCCCGCGACTTGGGCTTCGTGTTTCCGGTGCTCTACGATGAGAGCCAAGCGGTGGCCAAGGCCTACACCGCCGCATGCACGCCCGACTTCTTTCTGTTCGATGCGCAACAGCGCCTGGTGTACCGCGGGCAGCTCGACGACAGCCGCCCGGGGAGCGACACGCCAGTTACCGGTGCAGACTTACGCGCCGCCATCGACGCCCTGCTCGCAGGCGACCCCATCGATGAAGCCGGACAGAAGCCCTCCATGGGATGCAACGTAAAGTGGAAACCGGGCAATGAACCCGATTATTTTCTGTGATATTTCGTTGACGTTTCGCTGGTGCGCGGGGCGGCGAATCTGGATTTGCCCTTGACGCGAATCTTGTGAGCGCATTTAACCACAAGACTCGGCACCGCGTTGTACCGCAGACGGCGTTTTGTTGTCGCACAGCTTAAGGATTATTTTATCGATGAAACGAGAATCACATGCCGCATCCTGGTCGCTCTTGATAGCGACAGTATTGGTGCTCGTAGCGGTATCTATCATCGAACTCTTTGAGGTCCCCGCTCGTATTTACAGCCAAACCCTGTGGCATGTGCCGCGGCTGTTCTTCCTCACCTGCGCGGGCAACGCCAAGCACTTGATGGTGCCGATGTGGTTTTTGTTTTGGCTGGGATTGCTGCGCGCGTATTTTCCGACCGGAACGCGGTGGCACCGCTGGGCGGTCGTCCTGGTCATCCTACTGTCCGTGGCGTTGGCGCTGGCGGGTTATCACACCCTTATCTCGTATGAGCGCTTCGAAGGCCATATTCCGCTCATGCTGCTGTTTGCCCTGTTGGGCATCGCGGTTGCTGGCATGGCCCTGTTTTTTATGTGGCCCCCCACGCGCCCCTTTCCCGGCTGGTCTGCCAAGCCCTACCAGTGGGCGTTTGCGTCCCTGTTTCTCGCGCTGGGCATTGTCTTTCACGTGCTCAACAAGCTCTTGTTTCGGCAAACCTATCCCACCTTGCACCTGTCGGTCTTGCAGCTCTCCTTTGCGCTGATGAGCGGCGGGCTGGCGGTTTTGTTGTGCCGCGTGGTGCCGCGCAACGCATGGCCGCGGCAGTGGATTCGACGCCTCTTGGGGGTCGTGGCCATTCACTTGCTCGTTTTGTGTTGGCTTCCCTTCTCGCCGGAATGGGCTGCCGCATCCCGCTCGCTTTATGCGCGCTTTACGCTGCCAGGGCAGGCCGACAGCCTCGCGATCGATCAGTTGGAAAAGCTTACGCGATCTGCCGAAGCGAATGTTGCAGATCTCGCACCAGCATCTGATGGCGTCGACATCTTTAAAGAAATGTCGGGCATGCCCGAGCTGCCCCCCAATTTCCGCCTCAACAATTACAACGTTTTGTGGATCACGGTGGAGGCCCTGCGCTACGACCAAACGTCGCTGTTCGACCCCAAGCGCAACACCACGCCGCGTCTGCTGCAACTGTTGCACGACGAAGGGGCCTTTGTCTTTGACAGCGCCTGGTCGCCGAGCATAAGGACCATGGTGGTGGTGTCGAGCATGCTGGCCATGACCTATCCGGCGTTTACAAAGATTCACTTAAGCCGAAATACGATCTTCGGCACCCTCGACAAGTCTGAGTTGCGAGTTTCCGATTTGTTTCGCGGTGCGGGGTATAGAACCTTTCGCGTCACGCATAATATTTCTTCGGTGTTTGAGAAGCGCAATCACGGACTGGGCCAGGGCTTTGATGTCAACAAATTGATTTGTCCTTCGACCCTCGATCCTGATTGCGACCTCGAGATTGCCCAGGAAGCCGCGCAGGCCATCGATGGCGTAAGGGGTGACAAAAAACCCTTTTTTGGCTGGGTGTTTTTTTCAAGCCCGCACGCACCTTATTTGGCGCACTATCCCGACATGCCCGACAAAACAGACATGGATCGGTTTCGCCAAGAAATTCGCTTTAGCGACGAGCAGATTGGGTTTTTGGTAGATCGCTTAAAGAGCACGGGACAATGGAATAAAACCATTGTCATCGTTACGGGTGACCACGGCGATGAGTTTAAGGAACACGGGCGGCAGTATCACAATAGCTTGTACCAAGAGGTGGCGCGGGTGGCGATGCTCGTGCGCATTCCGAGAGTGGACGGACATCGCGTGACCCGCCCGGTATCTTCCATGTACATCTTTCCCTGGCTCTTGGCGCAGGGAACCCCCACATTGTCCTGGGCGGCTCAGGAGCGCATGCGTTCGGATTTGGGGCCTGTAATGAAGCTCACCGACGGCGCTGTGATTAGTGAAATTTTGGGCACGAGTCGTTCTGAAGTGGCACTGGTGCATGGCTCATATCGCTTGCATGCTGATTTGGTGTCTCAATCCTTCGAACTCTATAATTTAGAGAAGGATATGGATGAACAGCATGACATTTTTCACACCGATACAGCCGCAGCACAAAAACTTCAGGAGTTGTTAGACAATTATCTGCGCATTCGAGGGGCGCGTACACGCATTGTTTATGCGCCAACCCCAAAGCCTGCTGTCAAGGCAGGGGACAAAAAAAACACGGACGCGAAGGGCGCCCAGGCAGCTCAGAAACCGGCAACGCGCAAGACACCGCAGCGCAAAGACGGCCTGCCCAGCGGGTCGGCAACACCGGTTAACCCACCACCTGCGCCCCAAGGTCCCTCGCCTGTTTCCAACGACACACCCCGCCAGCACGGCGGCAAACCGTAGTCATCATTGCTACAAAGGGCGCCATTTTGTTCAGCTACGTCGATCAAAAAATCAAAGAAAAACTCCTGAAGAGCGGGCGCTTGGTCGCGTTGAATTTGCGCGGAGAAGTGCTGGACAGCGATGTCAGCAACGGCGATGTGATTTCATTGCTGGGGCCCATTCCCCTGCCGGTGTTGGTGAATGGCGAAGAACGCCAGTTGCATTGGTATGCCTTTGTGCGCCGCGTGGAGCTGCGCCAGGTTCAGCACAGCGCGGCCAATGTGCCCGATGGGGCATCCGAGGCGTTTCGCACGCTGTTGCAGCAGCACATGTCGGTGAACTCCATCCTTATGTCACCGGGGTTTGCCAATTCGTCAACGCCCCCTCCCCTGGTGCGCGTGCATTCGTGTTGCATGACAGGCGATGTGTTTGGCTCCATGCGGTGCGAGTGCGGACCGCAGCTCGAAGCGGCCTTTGCGGCGATTGCGGCACAGGGCGGGGCCGTGGTGTACATGTCGAGTCATGAGGGACGCGGCATCGGGTTGTGGGCCAAGGCCGTTACTTATCTGTTGCAGGATGAAGGCCAAGACACATACCAGGCCAATGTGTCATTGGGGCTCCCCGAAGATTCGCGGGACTTTTCGGATGCCGCTGCGGTGTTGCGCTATTTCTTAAAAGGCGCGCCGGTTCGGCTGATGTCCAACAACCCATTGAAAAAACGCCAGCTCGAGGACAATGGCCAGCCCGTGGCCGAGGTGGTGTCGCACGTGACGGGGGTGGGGCAGCACAATTTGCGCTATTTGCGCGCCAAAAAACAAAAGGGCCACGCGTTGCCCGAACTCTGATTCGCACCTCGGCGCAGCACGCAACAAAGCGCCATCCATTTTGGCTTTTTTGTACATCGCGCCATGAAAATCTGGCAATCCGCAGTGTTTTGTGTTCCAAACGAGTCGCTGTTTTTTATAGTGCAGTGCGCTGTTCTGCCGATGAAGGAGGATGATAAATGCGTAAGAAAGCGGGTTGGCTATCCCTGTTGGCACTCCTGGCCATTGGGGCGTTTGTCGGGATGTTTCTGTTTTCCGAATCTATTACGGTGAACCTGCACGAACAGTCCGAAGCGTTGGGCAAACAACTCGGCGTGGTCTGGGTCATCCCCTTTGTGTGCATGTTGTTGTCCATCGCCCTGTTGCCGCTCGTCACGCCCAATCTTTGGCACCATCACTACGGCAAAATCTCGGCGTTTTGGGCCCTGGCCTTTCTCGTTCCCTTTGCGATTTTTCACGGCATGGGAGCGGCCATTTACGCGGTGGCCCACACGCTCTTTCTTGAATACATATCCTTTATTGTACTTTTATTGGCGCTCTTCACCATCTCGGGGGGCGTCTGTCTGCGGGGCTCCCTGGTGGGCAAACCCCAGGTCAACACGCTCATCCTGGTCATCGGCACCCTCATCGCGAGCTGGATGGGGACCACCGGCGCTGCCATGCTGCTCATCCGCCCCTTGATGCGGGCCATCGCACACCGCAAATACAAAGTGCACACCATTGTTTTCTTTATCTTTTTGGTGGCCAATATCGGCGGCAGCCTCACTCCCTTGGGCGACCCGCCGTTGTTCTTGGGCTTCCTGAAGGGCGTGAGCTTCTTTTGGACGACGATCCACCTGGCGCTCCCCATGGCGGTGCTGGCGGGTGTTTTGCTCGCGCTTTATTTCGCCGTCGATTCGTATCTGTACGCCAAAGAGGGCAAACCCGTACCCGAAGGGGGCGACAAGGAAGGCAAATTGCGGCTGGAGGGCGGCTACAACCTGTTGCTGCTCGCCGGTGTGGTGGCCAGCGTGTTGGTGAGCGGTTTGTGGAAACCCGGTGCACATCTCACGGTCTTCCAAGTCGACATTGAATTGCAAAACATCGCCCGCGACGTAATGCTGCTCGTCTTAGCGGGCATCAGCCTCAAAATCACGCCGGTGAGCATCCGCCGCTACAACGAGTTCGGCTGGGAGCCCATCCTCGAGGTGGGCAAGCTCTTCGCCGGCATTTTCCTCTCCATGATCCCGGCCATCGCCATTTTGAAGGCGGGTTCCGACGGCGCGCTAAGCGGCATCATCGCCATGGTGAAAACCGCCGATGGCGCCGACAACCACACGATGTATTTTTGGCTCACCGGTGTCCTGTCGAGCTTCTTGGACAACGCGCCGACCTACCTCGTGTTCTTTAATACGGCAGGTGGCGATCCCACGGTGCTGATGCAAGAGGTGGGCACGCTCATGGCCATTTCAGCCGGCGCGGTCTTCATGGGCGCCAACACCTACATCGGCAACGCCCCCAACTTTATGGTGCGCTCCATCGCCGAGTCCGGTGGCATTAAAATGCCCAGCTTCTTCGGCTACATGGTTTGGTCGCTGGCCATTTTGGTGCCGCTGTTCGTGGTAATGACCTTTTTATTCTTTCATTAAATGAATGCTGCCCGCTGGCTGCGGCGGTCACAATTTGCATTGTGTATTGAGGAGGAGAGGTATGTTGCAAATAAACACGGTGTTAATGCCTGTTGATGGATCGCAATTTTCCAAGGAAGCGGTTCGATATGGCGCGCAGTTGGTCAGTGCGCAAAAGCCCAAGATTTACCTGCTCCACGTCACGGAGCCGGTGCACATGACCCTGGGGGGCGCCAATGCCGAGCAAGTGCGGCAAGCCAACGAAGCCAAGTCCATGGCCATGCTCGAAACCTACAGAGAGATTCTCGCCCCCTCCGGTTTGGACGTGACCCTCTTGACGCGCAGCGGTCGCCCCGACTACGTCATTTTAAATGTCGAGGAAGAGCTGGCCTGTGATTTGATTGTCATCGGCTCACGCGGACTCTCCGTGCTGGAGAGCATGGTGATGGGCAGCGTGGTAACCCGCGTGCTCGAAGGGGCGGGATGCCCGGTTTTGGTGACGCGAAACGTCCGATCGCAGTAAACGCCACACCCTCGCAGGCACCAACTGTTACATAGGCGTGCACACCTGCCCAATGCGGCGTTTTAAACGTATATTTTTCCAAATCTGCCTTGTGTTCGTTATGCTGTCGCGGTAAATAGCAAGCGGCTCGTCTTTGCATATTGTTCGGAAACGACCGAAAGGTGCTACCCATGACCCTGCTTTCCGCTGCAGCCGATGTAAAAAAGCCCCATATCGACATTGCCGCCGATACCATTTTTCAATTTGGGTTCTTCAAAGTCACCAACTCGATGCTGATGGGCGTTTTGGGGTACGCCATCGTGCTCGCCGCCTTTTTCTACACCATCTGGTCCCTCAAACACGGTCGCAAAAACCACTTTGTCAGCGTGATGACCTGGGGCTACGAAACCCTGTATCAAAAGGTCGAGGGCATCATCGGCGATAAAAAATTGGCGCGCAAAATCGCCCCCTTGCCCATCGCGCTGTTCTTCACCATTTTGGCCAACTACTGGATTGGCATCCTGCCCTTTGTCGGCTCCGTCAGCACCATGGGCAGCCACCCGCTGCCGATTTACCGCGGCCTGCTCGCCGACATGAACACCACGTTCGCCCTGGCCATTATCAGCATGGTCACCGCACAAATTTATGCGGCGAGGGCCCTCGGCTTTTGGGGCAATGTCGGCCGCTACCTCGTCAATCCCTTTCGCGATCCCATCGGTTCCTTTGTCGGCCTGCTCGAAATTGTCTCCGAATTGTCCCGCATGCTGGCCCTCAGCCTGCGTCTGTTCGGCAATGTGTTTGCGGGCGAAGTCTTGCTCATTATGGTTGGCTTTCTCACCAGCTATGCCGCAGGTGTGGCGCTGTTGCCCTTCATGCTGTTCGAACTGTTCATTGGCTTCATTCAGTCATACGTCTTCTTTATGTTGACGACGGTTTTCATTTCACTGGGTCTGGTCAGCCATGGCGACCCGCCCGAAAAACATTTATCGGAACATCAAACCCCTTCCGGTTCTTGATGGTTCATTTGATGGTTCAATCACGCCCATCAAAAGCAAAGGAGATACAAACACCATGAACGCACTTGCATTTGCTCTCACCTATGCCATTCCTGCGGCCTGTGCGGCCCTCGGTGCCGGACTGATCGGCACGGCAGCGTTGAACGCCGCTGGACGCAATCCCGAGAAGATCAAAGAATACCAAGGCTTGATGATTTTGGCGGTGGCGTTTGTTGACGCCCTGGCCATTATCGCCATCGTTGTGGCCATCATCGGACCCACGATCCTCGGCCAGCAATGATCCCAGCGGTTACCAGTTTGGCGGCTGAGGCGGCCCAAAAGACAATCCTCGAAGAGCTGGGCATCGATTGGCAACTGCTGCTGCTGCAGATGGTTGCGTTTTTGCTGCTGCTGTTCGTCTTGACCAAGTTTGTCTTTCCCAAGCTAAACGCGATGCTCGACAAACGCGAGCAAGCGATTGCCGACAGCTTGAAGGCCGCGGCCGACGCCGAGAAAAACGCGCTGAAAGCACAAGCCGACATTGAGCAAATGCTCAAGGGCGCGCGCCGGGATGCCGATGAAATTTTGGCCAGCGCCAAGGTGGAAGCCAACGCGATGATCGATCAAGCCGAAAAGCGGTCGCAAGAGCGCGCCGATCAAATCATCGCCGCGGCCGAAGTCGAACTACAAAATGAAGTGGCCAAAGCGAGGGTCGCGCTGCAGCAAGAGACACTTACGTTGGTTGCGGCCGCCACCGAAAAGGTTATCGGCAGCGTGGTGACCGACAAAGTGGACGAGCAGCTTATCCGTTCGGCGGTTGAAGGGATCAAGATCGCATGAGTCTTTTTAGCCGGCGCCAATTGGCCAATTACGTGGCCGATCAATTGCTAGCGGGGCGTTCCGCTGTCATCGATGAATTGGCAGCCTATCTCGTCGAGACCCGGCGCATAAAAGAGGCCGATACATTGGTGATGAGCATCGAATCGGCGTTGCTGACGCGCGGTGTCTTGGTCGCCGAAGTCTCGAGCACGCGTCCGCTAAGCGACAGCACCCGCACGTTGATCGCCAGCAAATTGCGCCAGGCATTTCAAACGCAAAAACTTCACTTGCGCGAGCGAACCGACCCGTCCTTGTTGGGCGGCATTTTGGTCCGCACCGCCGATCACGAGATGGATGGCACGTTACGACACGCGCTGAACCAGTTGAAAGCACTCAAGGTGTAGAGGAGTCGTCGCAGTGAGCGAGTTACAAGTAGCAGAATTATCAAAGGCACTTCGTTCGGCAATTGCAAATCTGTCGACCGACGGCGAGACCTTCGAGGAGGTGGGCATCGTAACCCGAGTGGGTGATGGTGTCGCCTGGATCCACGGCCTGTCGCGGTGTGGATTTAACGAAGTGGTCAGCATCGAAACCCACGCCGGCAATGTCGAGGCCTTCGCCCTCAACTTAATGGAGGACGAGATCGGCGCCGTGTTGCTCGGCAGCGACAGCGCTGTGGCTGCGGGCAACAAGGTGCGGTTGGGCGGCGAGGTGTTGAGCGTGCCCGTGGGCAAAGAGCTCCTCGGACGCATCGTCAACCCGCTGGGCCAGGCGCTGGACGGCGGCCCGCCCATCGTCACCAAGCAACGCGGACTGGTGGAGCGCTCGGCGATTGGCGTGATGGGGCGAAAGCACGTTCACGAACCGCTGATGACGGGCATTATGGCCATCGACGCGATGTTTCCCATCGGCCGCGGACAGCGCGAGCTGATCATCGGCGACCGACAAACGGGCAAAACAGCCATCGCTCTCGACACCATGATCAACCAGGCGAAGCAAAAAACTGGTGTGGTCAATGTGTATGTGGCCGTTGGCCAAAAGCTCTCGAAGGTGGCGCGCTTGGTGGAACGCCTCAAACAGGAAGGCGTCATGGAGCAAACCATCGTCGTGGCCACCGGCCCGAGCGATCCCGCTTCGATGCTCTACCTGGCGCCGTATGCGGGCACGGCCATGGGCGAGTACTTTCGCGACAACGGACAGCACGCCCTCATGGTGTACGACGACCTCACCAAGCACGCCGTGGCCTACCGCCAAATGTCCCTCTTGCTCCGCCGCCCTCCGGGGCGCGAGGCCTTTCCCGGCGACGTGTTCTATCTGCACTCTCGTCTGCTCGAGCGCTCGGCAAAGCTCTCCGACGATCTGGGCGCTGGCTCGCTCACAGCCCTGCCCATCATCGAAACGCAGGCGGGCGACATTTCGGCCTACATCCCGACCAACGTCATTTCCATTACGGACGGCCAAATCTTTATGGAAACCGACCTCTTCTACCAGGGCATCCGCCCGGCCATCTCGGCGGGGTTGTCGGTGTCGCGCGTGGGAGGCGACGCCCAAACGCCAGCGGTGAAGAGCGTCTCTGGCCAGTTGAAACTCGGGCTCAGCCAATTTCGCGAGCTCGCGGCCTTTGCCCAATTCGGCAGCGATCTGGACGAGGCGACGAAGCACCAAATTGAGCGCGGGCAGCGCCTAACCGAGCTGCTCAAGCAGCCGCAATATCAACCGCTGGCCATTTGGGAGCAGGCTGTCAGCGTCTATGTCGTTAATGAAGGGCTCTTCGACGATGTGGTGACCGCCAAAATCAAGGACGCGCAAGCCGACCTGTTGACCCGCCTGTGGTCACAGCACAAGAGCGAAATGGAAACCCTGAACAAGGGCGACAAAAAGTTTAACGAATATGCGCAAATCGTAACCATCGTCCGCGAGACCGCCGAAAAAGTGGCGAAGGGATTTGAGGCATAGGCATGGGCAGCATCCGGCAGTTGAAATCCCGCATCCGCTCGGTGAGCAACACCAAGCAGATCACCAAGGCCATGCAGATGGTGGCGGCGAGCAAGATGCGTCGGGCGCAAGAGACGGCCAAGTCCGCGCTGCCCTACACCCAGGCGGCTCTCGACATCTTGTCGCACTTCGCGGCCCAGGGCATCGTGTGGAATCACCCCTGGTTTGTGGCGCGACCGGTGAAGACGCGCTTGTTGGTTTTGATCGCCGCCGACAAGGGGTTGGCCGGTGCCTACAATGCCAACGCCTTTAAAGAGTACCTGGTGCAACTGCAAGAGGACCGCACAAACGGCGTGGCCAACCAAACCATCGCCGTGGGGCGCAAGGCATCGCAGTTTGTCACCCGTTTAAAAGACGTCGTCTTAGCGGGCTCTTATGCCGATCTGCCCGAGAACCCAGAGTGCGCACAGTTTCACGCCATTTTGCAGACGGCGCAGGCGGCCTACGAAGCAGAGACCGTGGATGCCGTCGATATTATTTTTACCGAATTTGTCAGCAGCATGACCCAGACAGCGACGACGCAGCGGCTCTTTCCGGCGGGCTTTACCAAGAGTGAAGTGCCCGGCAATATGCCCGAGGCCAAGTACGAGCCCAGCGTCGGACACGTGTTGAAGGCGGCTGCCTACCGGCTGATCAGCGCCCAGCTCTTTCAGGCGCTTTTGGACTCCCGCGCTTCCGAACACAGCATGCGCATGATGGCCATGAAGAGCGCGACGGATAACGCGACCGAGCTGGTCGATGATTTGACCCTGGCCATGAACAAGGCTCGCCAGGGAGCCATCACTCAGGAACTGACCGAGATATCTGCTGGCGTAGAGGCGATGTCGTAGACGTGGAGTTATGTAACCAACCGCAGGTGAAATATATGGCAAACAATGTTGGGAAAATTATTCAGATTGTCGGCGTTGTGATCGACGTGGAGTTTGATGGCAAGACCCTGCCTGCGATGTATGAAGCATTGCGCGTGAAGCGCGGGGACGACGTGGTTACCGTAGAGGTGGCGCAGCACTTGGATGAGCGCACGGTACGGGCCATTAGTTTGCAGAGCACCGACGGCCTCAAACGCGGCGATGCCGTGGAGGCGACGGGGCTGCCGATTTCGGTGCCGGTTGGCGTCGAGACGCAAGGGCGCATGTTCAACGTCGTCGGCGAGCCCATCGATGGCGGCCCGGCATTGAAGGGACGTACGGCGCCCATTCACCGCGAACCACCGACCCTCTCCGAACAGAGCAACAAAACCGAAATCCTCGAGACGGGCATCAAGGTCATCGATTTGATCGCCCCCATCGCCAAGGGCGGCAAGGTCGGCTTGTTCGGCGGCGCGGGCGTGGGGAAAACCGTTTTGATTCAAGAGCTCATCAGCAACATCGCCAAGTTTCACAGCGGCAACTCGGTGTTTGCCGGGGTGGGCGAGCGCACGCGCGAAGGCAACGACCTCTACTACGAAATGAAGGAGTCGGGCGTGTTGGCCAAAACCAGTCTGGTGTTCGGCCAAATGAATGAGCCGCCGGGTGCACGTCTGCGCGTGGCGCTGTCCGGGCTCGCCATGGCCGAGGCGTTTCGCGATGAGGGCAAAGACGTGTTGCTGTTCATCGACAACATCTTCCGCTTCACGCAGGCGGGTTCTGAGGTCTCGGCGCTGTTGGGGCGCTTGCCGAGCGCCGTGGGTTACCAGCCCAACTTGCAGCAAGAGATGGGCGCGCTCCAGGAGCGCATCACCAGTACCAAGAAGGGCTCCATTACCTCGGTGCAGGCGGTGTACGTGCCCGCAGACGACTTGACCGACCCAGCGCCGGCCACGACATTTGCCCACCTCGACTCGACGATTGTGTTGAACCGCAGCCTGACGGAGATCGGCATTTATCCGGCGGTGGATCCGCTGGACTCCAGCTCGACCATCCTCGACCCCGAGGTGGTGGGCGAGACGCACTACAATGTGGCCCGCGAAGTGCAGCGTGTGTTGCAGCAATACAAAGACCTGCAAGACATCATCGCGATTTTGGGCATGGAGGAGCTCTCCGACGATCAAAAGCAAACCGTGCAGCGCGCCCGACGATTGCAGCGTTTTTTGGCGCAGCCGTTTTTTGTTGCCGAGCAATTCACTGGCACGCCCGGCGCCTACATCAAGCGCGAAGACACCGTGCAGGACTGCGCCGATATCCTGGCTGGCAAGTACGACGACAAGCCGGAGAGCTGGTTTTATATGGCGGGCGGGACGCTGGCCGAGAAGAAGGATGAGTCCGCGTGAGATTGCAGCTCATAACGCTCGCGGGTGTGAAGGTTGACCACGAAGTCTACGAGGTGGTGATCCCGACGGTGGACGGTGAGATTGGGGTGTTTCCCGATCACGAGCCGCTGGTATCGGTCGCCAAGGCTGGCGTGATCTCCATTCGCTACAACAAAGACGACGGCCCCGATGACTTGGAATACTTCGCCATCGGCGGCGGCATCATTGAGATCACCGTGGGCTTGGTGCGCATCCTCGTCGACGAAGCCGATCACGGCGACGACATCATCGCTGCAGAGACCGAAGCGGCGCTGGAGCGAGCCCTGCACATGCGCGACACAGCCGCCGACCAAATCGACATCGAAAAATCCACCCAGTTGATCGACCGACATGCGGTGCGCCTCAAAGTGGCCGACTTGAACCGCCGGCGTCGTCGCTAAATCCACCCCATCTGCGACAAAACCAATCGAACAACCGGCGTGCCGGTGCGCGGCGCGTTGCGCGCTTGTCGGTGCGATGATGTAGTGTTATATATGGCGATATATTGCATTTAAAGGAGCCGATGCATGACGGCCGGATCCAAGAAAACATCTACCACCATTTACATTACGGAGTCGCAAGACCAGCAGCTCAAGGAGCTCAGCCGGCGCACCAAGGTGCCGGTGGCGGTGTACATCCGCGAGGGCATCGACATGGTGCTCGCGCATCACCGCGATGTGCTGCCCGGGCAATTGCCGCTCATCGCCGACCCGCAAAAGTAATGCAACCGACATTGCGAGGATGCCCATGACGGACATTGTAATTGCGCCATCCATTCTTTCGGCGGACTTCGGTCAACTCGACGCCCAGATCAAAGCCGTGGAGGTGGCGGGTGCCGACTGGATTCACGTCGACGTCATGGACGGGGTCTTTGTGCCCAACATCACCATCGGACCACTGGTGGTGCGCGCGGCCCGCAAGGCGACGGCGTTGCCCCTGGACGTCCATTTAATGATCGTGCACCCCGAGCAACACTTGGCGGCCTTTGCCGAGGCGGGGGCCAACTATTTAACCGTACACGCCGAAGCTTGCATCCACTTGCACCGCACCTTGCAACAGATCCGCGATCTCGGCGTGGGTGCGGGCGTATCCTTCAATCCAGCCACGCCCTTGCACGCGCTAGAGCCGGTGATCGACCTGGTCGACCTGGTGCTCATCATGAGCGTGAACCCAGGCTTTGGCGGACAACAGTTCATCCCATCCGCGCTGCCCCGTATCCGCGCCGTGCGCGACATGATCCGCGCCTCGGGGCGACCCATACGCCTGGAGGTGGATGGCGGCATCAACCCGCAAACCGCTCGCGCCGTCATTGAAGCAGGCGCCGACACACTGGTGGCTGGCAACGCCGTTTACGGCACCAGCGATTACCGCGCGGCCATTCATGCCATTCGCACAGCGGCCCAGTAGCGCCACCTGGGGTGTACGGCTCATCGTTGCCCTGGGGTTGCTGGTCGCGTGCCATCCCCGCCTCTCTGTAGATCTGGCCACCATCCACACCGTGGAACCCGAGCGCCTCGAAACCGGAGATGTGCTGCGCATCCGCGGCGAGGGCTTTGTCGAGGGCCCGGTGCAGGTCACTTTCGACGGCCACCTGCGCGTCTCGGCCTTTCAGGCGCCGCAAGCGCGCAAGGTCACGCTAGAGGGCAAGTGCCCCAATCCCGCATGGGTGGAAGTGGAGATGAACACCTTGAACATGGCGGAGCTCTGCGCAGAATCCGCGCTCTTCGAGGGGCGCGTCGAGGTGTCCTTTCCCACACCGCTGCGCCAAACCGATGTGCGCATCGCCGCGGAGAAAACCGGCGTGCGGCTGCAACTGTATCCCGGCGGTGCGGGGCTGGCCAAGGAGGCGCTCAGCGCGCGTGCCGGGCATGAGGCGCTGCAAGGGTTGGGGTTGCGCGTAGATGAGGCCGAGTCAGGTGTGCAGGTGGTGCAGGTGTTTCCCGGAACGGTGGCGGCCCGACACGGCGTATCGACGGGGGCGCGCTTGCACATGGTGGACGGCGTGGCGATACACCACCTGGCTGACGTAACGGGGTTGCACCTGGAGGTGTCGCACACCCTTGTGTTTGTGGACCCCGACGGCACAGAGCGCTTGATGCAAACCGACGCGGCTTCTTTTTGGCTCATGCCGCGCGACGACTTCTTCGCGGTGTTGCTGACGGCTTTGGCTCTGGCCTTTTTCTTTGCGTTTGCCCTGCGCGCCCCCGCAACGTCAAAGGGCAAAACAGAGCGCCCGCGCATTGCCGCGAGCAGCGCCATCGGTTACAGCCTGGGGACCATCCCCGCCTTGTTGCTGCCCCTTTTGTCGGCACAACCCAAGCTCTCGTTTGTCGCGACCGCGGTGCTCTTCAGCGCAACAACGGGGGCGATGTTGCTGGCCGCCGTGTACAGCCGCGCCAAGTGGACCGCGCGACTGTTCGGCTTTGGGGCGCACTGGATGGCGCCGGTCTGCACGCTGGGCGTGGGGGTGTGGCTCGCCCAGGCCGCGGGGCTTGCCGAGGTCTCTGAGGTGCAGCACCGCATCGCCTTTGGATGGCTGATCTTCGACAACCCGCTGGCCATGCTGGTGGGGCTGTGGACCCTGGCGTTGCTGTGGCCTTCGGCGCCGCGCTCTGCGGAGTCGCCGCATCCCATTGAGACGGTGGCGGCTTGGGTGTTTTTGTTTTCGGGTGCCGCCCTCAGCGCCGCGTTCTTTTTCGGGGGATGGCCTTCGGGTAGCGCCTGGCCCCTGCCGCGGGCCTTACAACTGGTGCTGCCCTCCCTGGTGTTTGCCGGGAAGACCTTGCTGATCGCCTTTGCAGCGCGATGGTTGGGCCGGGTGCACCGCAGCGAGCGTCGGCGCGTCCCCAAGGTGCGGTGGGCGCCCTATTTGCGCGCGGGCCTGCTGCCGTTGTTTGCGGTGGGTGCGCTCTGTTGGCCCTTGCTCCCCCTCTCCGCCTCGGCGCGCGCCATGGGCACAGCGTTGGCCTTTGGGGGAACGGGATTTTTCTTCTTTCGGCTTTGGCTCACTGCGCTGCGCCGTTTCCTGCGGTGAGCGCATGCCGATATTGAGACTTGCCATCGCCTTTGTTAGAGTGCGCCCATGACAAAGAAAATCGTCTGCCCCGTTTGTCGGCACGTCATTTCGGCGAGCAAAGAACAGTGTCCGCATTGCGGTTATCGGGTGCGCCAGGTGCCTTCGACCATACCGCGTCCGAGCATGCCGCCGCCGCCGACGCCCATGATCATGAGCGCAAAGCCTGCGGGCGCGCTATCCGGGAGACCCGCCATCGGCAAAAAGACACTCGCGGGCATTTCTGCGCCCGTGGAGAATCCCCCCTCTCCGACACCGCGTCCGCCGTTGGCCGTGCCCCGCGTTGCGTCGCCGGAGACCGCACCGTCCGCCGCTCCCCATGCCGATGAAGCGTGGATTCCGGAACCCGACGACATCTCGCAACTGGTCGAGCTAGAGGTCGACAACACCACGGACATCGATTTGTCGATGTTGGAGTCGCTGGACGAACCAGCGGGCGCCTCACGCACAGCCGCGATGCTTGCCCGCGGAAAGACGCAGTGTCGACGCGGGGCGCGCTGGGTGAGCCGCGTGGGGGCCAACGCCTGGACCACGCTGCGGATGACGGCGTACCCCTATGTGTTGGCGCGCTTGTTGTCACCGGTGTTCTCGGTGTCTTTTTTGCAGCGCTGCAACGAAGCCAAGCTGCCGTCGCGGCTGTCGCCTATTATGCGGGGGATGCGCTGGTGGCACGTGGCGGCTGCGGCGTTGGGCGTGTTGTTGCTCATCGCGGCGCTGTCGTCGGTGCGCGGCGATGCCCCTGAGGTTGTCGCCGACGCCTCATCCGATGCGAAACAACCTACGAGCGATAACGAGGCGTCTCGTTCTGCATCACAGCGCGCGGCCGATGCCGAGACCGACAAGGCACCCCCCGGCCCCGGCGCAGCGGCCCCGCAGGAACGCGCGTCGTCGTCCAACGCGTGCTT
>Ga0265293_10001284_pt1 | contig 55293 bp, 58 predicted proteins | sample Munlanlewell138R_FD_192505 | JGI IMG/M metagenome (GOLD analysis project Ga0265293, IMG submission 192505) | Leachate microbial communities from a municipal landfill in Southern Ontario, Canada - Leachate well 138R | ecosystem: Engineered > Solid waste > Landfill > Unclassified | place: Canada... | reverse complement strand
AAACAGCAAAAAGCGGCTGGAAATCGTTAAAAAACGATGTTTTTGGGTAAAAAACTGGATTTTTCTAGCTCGAAGAAGTTTTTTAGGATTTGACGCGATTAAGGGTTAGTTGTTCAGCGTTTCCTTAGCTTTCGAATATCGGAATGAAACAGATTATCGTCTGCCATCGTATTCAAGCCAAAAACTTCCTCCTCCGCCTGGGTACCTGTCATGCATAAACAAATCCAGAAGATCTGGATTGAAGTGCTTATGATAGGCACTGCCAAATAATATTGAAACGCGCGGATTGTCGATCATCCAGGCCAGTAACAGGTATTGCTCTGTCCAATAAATCTGCTTATCCAACAGCCAGCTTTTTGGTAACCCAAATGGTAAAAAGATATCATGCACATGCACATATATTTTTTTATTAATGTACGGCAGTAAGCGCAGATAAATATGCAGGCAATCACTGCCGGTTTTTACAGTATGGGTTGAATCAATAAAAAGTATGTCCCCATCGTTCAATGTTGAATTGAGCATCTCTACATCAACATCCTGAGCACGAATTTCCTGCAAGGAAATCTCGTTCATGTTTCCAAGATGTGATAAAAATGGGCGTGGAAATGGCTCAATACACGTCAACGCCCCCATGCCATTCTTCTTGAGCGCATTTAGTGCAATAAGAGATGAAAACCCGCTTCCAATTTCAATAATGGTTTTTGGTTTTATGCGCCGAATGTATGCATGGTAAGACATGGCGTCACTATAGGAAAACTGACTGTTCTCCCAAAAGAATTGATTACAGTTTTTTTCATCACCATCTGTTTCAGGGGTAAAATCTTTTGAATAATCTATAAGTGATGAAAGCTCATCACGCAGAAATTTTTTATCAAATATATTTGTATCTAAATATGGGGCTGTGGCGTCTTCATACTCATAGGAGTTCTGTATTTCCGAAATGGAAGGGATGTTCGAATAAAAATCCGCGGGTATTACGTTAATACCAAGCGCCTGAATTTTCTCTCTTTCAGAGCTTTCAGCCCAAACCAGTTTCCTCATTGAGGCAACCGCATGATTGAATTCGTCTTCTGTTAGTATTGAAGTGCCCATGTATTAGCTCCAAAAATATTTTTTGCGTGTATGCAAAACACGTTCACAAGCATGTCCATCACCATATACGAAAACAACACGAGCGATGGTTCGATAGGCCTGGCTCATCGTCCAGTAGTTGTTGTACTTCTAAAGCTAAACTACCCAGATCAGTGCCCGACCAGCTTTACCGCCCTTACAGATACTTCCTCCAGGCGTTCCGCCCCATGCATCGGTGCCTGGAGAAATATCTGCACAGTTGAAAAGCATGAGTCTCGTTTAGTACCTGGATGGCACTTCCCAATACAGGTACCTGGTAGGTGACTCATGCTTGTTTAGAGTCTGATTAAAGTGCCGTCAGAATGGTCTCCCGGACAGCGTTATACACCCTGTTGCGGTGTGCGCGCAATGTGACAAACTTAAAAGTTCAGCCTTTTTCTCCAACCAGGAAGGCTTCGGCATCAAGTGCGGCCATACAGCCTGTGCCTGCCGAGGTGATGGCCTGGCGGTAGTTGAAGTCGGCAACGTCGCCAGCGGCAAATACACCCTCTACATTTGTAGCGGTGGCATTGCCATTGCGACCTGCTTTGGTAACGATATAGTTGTGTTCAAGCTCAAGCTGGTCAGTGAACAGGTCGGTGTTGGGTTTGTGCCCAATGGCAATGAAGACGCCAGTCAGATCCAGATCTTTCTTCTCGCCTGTTTGGTTGTTTTTGATACGAAGTCCAGTTACGCCGGAGTTGTCGCCGAGCACTTCATCAACTTCGTGGTTCCATTCGATAGTGACGTTGCCGGTCTTGCTTTTCTCGATGATCTGATCGGCAAGGATCTTCTCGCAGCGGAAGCTGTCGCGCCGGTGTACTACAGTGACATGCTTGGCGATATTGGACAGGTATAGCGCTTCTTCCACTGCAGTGCTGCCACCACCAACTACCGCTACATTCTGGTTGCGGTAAAAAAAGCCATCGCAGGTAGCGCAGCCGGAGACGCCACGACCTTTGAATTTTTCTTCTGATTCAAGACCAAGATACATGGCCGATGCGCCGGTGGCGATGATCAGGGCATCGCAGGTATAGCTGCCTGAGTCGCCAGCAAGTGTAAATGGTCGCTTGGACAGATCGGCCTTGACGATGGTGTCGAAGATGATTTCGGTATTGAAGCGCTTGGCATGTTCTTCCATTTGTTGCATCAACACAGGACCGGAGAGACCGGCTTCTCCTCCTGGCCAGTTGTCGATTTCGGTAGTGGTCATCAATTGACCGCCTTGTTGCATGCCGGTGATGATGACAGGCTCTAAATTGGCGCGGGCGGCGTATACAGCGGCGGTATAGCCGGCTGGGCCGGAACCGAGGATCAGCAGACGGCAGTGTTTGTTTTGGCTCATGCGGTAAACTCCTTGATAACTAATACTGAAACAGGAAACAGAAGGGCTTGGTTGCCAGATGTATTGTGTTAGATTAACACGATTGTGCTGATTTCGCAGGCACACAGCAGTTAACTAAAACGTATAAATTTAACCAAATGCATGGTCGGGCTAAAGGCTATCGGCGTCGTGCCTCTTGCCAAATATCGTTTATCCTAAGAACCAGGTCTGGCCTACAATGCAGGTTTACTTGTGGTGTTTGAAAATATTAATAACACAATGTGTTACATCTATTTTTAGCGTAAAGGTTGGTTTCTTTGGCCCAGGCAAATAGTAAAAAACCAGTTCGCGTTCTTCTCGGCCAGCCATTGCGTCGTGGCTTGCGTGAGGCCGCTCTGTATTTATTTGGTGCGATCGGTTTTTATCTGTTTATCGCGCTCTATAGCTATCATCCTGCCGATCCTGGCTGGTCCAGTATCGGCCGTAACATTGGTGTGGCGAATTTAGGCGGCAGGGCAGGAGCCTGGTTTGCTGATGTCTTTCTTTATCTGTTTGGTTATATGGCCTATCTGTTTCCGGTGATGGTGGCCTATAGCGGCTGGCTGTTGTTTCGTTATGAGACAAAAGAGGGCGGTCGGCAACATCTGGCAGAAATTTCCCTGCGTGCTCTCGGTTTTGTGCTGACATTGATGTCTGGCTCTGGTTTGGCTTATTTGCATTTTAATTACAGCACTGCCGTTTTGCCGCTGAATGCTGGCGGCATACTGGGTGATCTGGTTGGTCTGGGCATGGTTGGCCTGGTCAGTTTCTTTGGTGCCACTTTGTTCTTGCTGGTGCTGTTCTTTATTGGTGTCACCTTGTTTACTGGCCTGTCCTGGCTGTGGGTGATGGATGTGGTTGGCGATGGATCCTTGCGTTTTGCTGCCTGGTTACGGCGCTTGCCCCCTTTACTCAATGACTTTTTTGCTGCACGCAAGGCCCGCCAGCAGCGTGAGCAAGCGGCCAGGGTAGAAAAGGTCAGGGCAGCCACCCGCATACCGCCACGCATCGAGCCGGTGATCAAGCAGGAGAAATCCTCTTCGGAACGTAGGGAAAAGGAAAAGCAGGTACCGCTTTTTGCAGCGGCTGTAACCGAGGGAGGACTGCCACCGCTGGCTTTGCTGGATGATGCAAAGCCTGGCGGTGATCATCTTTCCCCTGAGGCACTTGCGGCCATTTCTCGTCTGGTAGAGCTGAAATTACAGGATTTTGGTATCGAGGTGCAGGTGGTAGCGGTGCATCCTGGGCCTGTAGTGACTCGTTACGAATTACAGCCTGCAGCTGGTATTAAGGTTAGCCAAATCACAAATTTATCAAAAGATCTGGCACGCTCCTTGTCGGCCATTTCTGTGCGGGTGGTGGAGGTTATTCCAGGCAAGACAACAATTGGCCTGGAAGTGCCTAATGAAACACGTGAGATTGTGCGCTTGTCTGAGGTGTTGACCTCACCGGCCTATGAGGATGCAACTTCTGCACTTACGCTGGCGTTAGGTAAGGATATAGCTGGTGCGCCGGTGGTGGCTGATCTGGCCAGGATGCCGCACCTGCTGGTTGCGGGCACGACTGGTTCGGGCAAATCAGTTGCCATCAATGCGATGATACTGAGTCTTTTGTATAACGCTACCCCACGGGAAGTGCGCTTGATCATGATAGATCCCAAGATGTTGGAGTTATCTATTTATGATGGCATTCCTCATTTGCTGGCGCCGGTGGTGACGGATATGAAGGATGCCGCCAATGCATTGCGTTGGTGTGTGGCCGAGATGGAGCAGCGCTTTAAGTTAATGGCCTCGCTGGGGGTGCGCAATCTGGCTGGCTATAATCGCAAGATCAAGGAGTCGCAGGCTGCCAAACAGCCAATCAAGGATCCATTATGGCAACCTCTGGTGCCAGATGCGCCGGAACTGGAAGAGCAGCGTCCTGAGCTGGATGTACTGCCGCATATCGTCGTCATTGTCGATGAGCTGGCCGATCTTATGATGGTGGTGGGCAAGAAGGTGGAGGAGTTGATTGCCCGTCTGGCACAAAAAGCGCGCGCCGCTGGTGTTCATTTGATTTTGGCTACACAGCGCCCATCAGTCGATGTCATTACAGGCCTTATTAAAGCCAATATTCCTACACGTGTCGCCTTTCAGGTGTCATCGCGCATAGATTCCCGCACTATCCTCGATCAGCAAGGTGCCGAAAGTCTGTTGGGTAATGGCGACATGCTTTATTTGCCACCAGGTGTGGGTGTGCCCAATCGTATCCATGGGGCCTTTGTTTCCGATCAGGAAGTACATCGAGTGGTGGATGATCTCAAGCGGCGGGGTAAGCCAGATTATATTGATGTCGTGCTCAAGGGCGGCGGCAGTGAAGTTGGTGATGGTTTTGACGGTGATGGTGGTGAGGATGTCGAGTCAGATGAGCTTTACGACAAGGCTGTGCAGATTGTTTTGGAAACTCGTCGGGCATCTATATCAGGGATTCAGCGCAATCTCAGGATAGGCTATAACCGCGCGGCAAGGATGGTGGAAATGATGGAAACTGCCGGGATCGTCAGTCCCTTGCAGTCCAATGGCTCGCGTGAGGTATTGGCACCACCGCCGCCTGATTGAAAGGTGATGTTTTGACTGCTTCGATTTTTCATATAAGGCGATTTAAGACTATGCGTTTATTTTGGCGAGTTGCTGGTGTGCTGGCACTGGGTCTGACAAGCCTGACGGCTCAGGCAGCAGATGATGGCAAGGCGCGGCTGGATGCCTTCTTCAAGGGGCTGGCAACCATGCGTGCCGAGTTTGTGCAGACCCTGGTGGATGCTGAACAAAATGTGAAGGAAGAAAGCGAAGGTGTGTTGTTGTTATCACGCCCTGGTCGTTTTCGTCTTGATTATTTCAGTCCATACAGCCAGGTTTATGTGGCAGATGGAAAAAAGATCTGGATGTACGACAAGGACCTCGAGCAGGTAACGGTACGACCACAGGATGAGGCATTGGCCAGTACGCCGGCGATGTTGTTGTCCAGTACCGAGCCGCTGGAAAACAATTTCATCTTGGAAGAGTTGGGTGAGCATGAGGGCTTTACCTGGCTTGATCTCAAGCCGCGCGAGAAGGATGCCAGCTTTGCCTATGTGCGCCTGGCGCTGGATGGTGAAACGATCCGTGCGATGGAGATGGTGGACAGCTTCGGCCAGATGACCAGATTATTTTTTCATACCGTGAGCCGCAACCCTAAGCTGGCTGATGATTCTTTTGATTTTATACCGCCAGCTGGAGTGGACGTGGTGGGTGAATGAAACAGACCAGTCCATTTCATCCCTTGGCCGATCGCATGCGGCCGCTCAGTCTGGAAGAATACTGCGGTCAGACACACTTGCTCGGTGCAGGTAAACCATTACGCCTAGCCATAGAGTCAAACAAGTTGCACTCGATGATTTTTTGGGGGCCACCAGGCACCGGCAAGACAACCTTGGCGCGCATGCTCGCCGGTCATGCCGATGCACATTTCCTCTCGTTGTCTGCCGTGTTGTCTGGAGTCAAAGATATTCGTGAGGCCATAGCCCAGGCACAACAGATACGCGCACAAAACAATCGTGCAACCGTGTTGTTTGTCGATGAGGTACATCGTTTCAATAAGTCGCAACAGGATGCATTTCTGCCTTATGTCGAGGATGGCACGGTTACTTTCATTGGTGCGACGACAGAAAACCCTTCTTTTGAATTAAATAATGCATTGCTTTCACGGGCACGCGTTTATGTATTGAAAAGCCTGTCTGTAGCAGAGATTTTGCTTGCACTAAAACGGGCGCTACAGGATCAGGAACGTGGTCTGGGCGGGCGCTCCTTGGTTATTGCACCTGAGTTATTGCAGCGTATTGCCGAGGTGGCAGATGGCGATGCACGTCGTGCTCTCAATCTGTTAGAGATAGCCTCTGACCTGGCTGAGAAGGTTGGTGATGATGAGGTCATTGCCGATGAGACTTTGCATGAAGTACTGGCAGGGGGTGGTCGTCGTTTTGATAAGGGGGGTGAGGCCTTTTACGATCAGATTTCAGCGCTGCATAAGTCTGTGCGCGGTTCAGCACCGGATGCGGCGCTTTATTGGCTGGTGCGGATGCTGGATGGTGGTTGCGATCCGGTTTATATTGCCCGCCGCGTGGTGCGCATGGCCAGCGAGGATATCGGCAACGCCGACCCGCGTGCCTTGCAACTGGCTTTAAATGCCTGGGATGTGCAGGAGCGCCTGGGTAGTCCGGAAGGTGAGTTGGCGATTGCCCAGGCTGTTTTATATCTGGCCTCTGCAGCAAAGAGTAATGCCGTCTATATGGCTTATAATAACGCCATGGCCGAGGTTAAACAGCATGGTTCGCATGAGGTGCCTGTGCATCTGCGCAATGCACCGACGAAGTTGATGAAGGAGTTGGGTTATGGCAAGGCCTATCGTTATGCCCATGATGAGCCGGATGCCTATGCTGCGGGTGAATCTTATTTTCCTGAAGGGTTGCCGGAACGTGTGTATTATCAGCCGGTAGCGCGTGGCTTGGAAATCAAGATTGGCGAGAAGCTGGCTTACTTGCGTGAACAGGATCGTTTGGCGCGTCAACAACAAAAAAGAACTTCTGGATAAGACTATGAATGATGAGCAAATAATTGCCAGGGAATCAGCTGAGTTGCAGGAAAAGATGAACTCCTTGAAGACCATTACTACGGTAGTTTATGTCTTGCAGGCGATTTCATTTTTTCTTGGCATAACTGCGATTGTGGCGGTGGTGATTAATTACGTTAAAAAAGATGATGTACAGGGAACCTGGCTGGCCTCGCATTTTCGCTGGCAAATAAGGACATTCTGGTTTGGCCTGCTGTGGTTTATTATTGGCGCGATTACCTCATTTGTGATGGTTGGTTTTGCTGTGCTGGCAATCAATGCAGTTTGGGTTATCTATCGCATCATCAAAGGCTGGTTGCACTTGGCAGATGGCAAAGAAATGTATCTTGCTGTCGAATAAAAATACCAGCCTTATCTTTTATGCTTGGCAAAATAAAGGAAGCAACATGTTAGATCCGCGCCTGTTTCGCGCTGAGTTGGCCGCCACTGCCGAACAATTGGCTCGCCGTGGTTTTGTGTTGGATACAGCGACCATAAGTCGACTGGAAGCTGAGCGCAAGCAGATACAGGTTCGCACCGAGGATTTACAAGCCGAGCGCAACAGACAATCCAGGGCAATAGGTCAGGCCAAGGCCAATGGTGAGGATGCCACACCTTTGTTGGCTGCTGTGGCTGATCTGGGTGATGAATTGAAAGAGGCAGAGGCCAGGCTTGGAGCTATTCAAGATGAGCTCCATGACATACTGATGGACGTGCCAAATATGCCACAAGAGAGTGTGCCTGATGGCAAGGATGAAAATGATAATGTCGAGTTGCGTCGCTGGGGTGAGCCGCGTCAGTTTGACTTTGTCGCCAAGGATCATGTCGATGTAGGTGAAGGGCTGGGTCAGCTTGATTTCGAGATGGCAGCGAAGATCACTGGCTCTCGTTTTGCCACCATGCAAGGTGCGGTTGCCAGTCTGCATCGTGCCTTGATTCAGTTCATGCTCAACACCCATAGCCGTGAACATGGCTATATCGAAACCTATGTGCCATATCTGGTTAATGCCGATAGCCTACGAGGTACGGGGCAGTTACCGAAATTCGAGCAAGAGTTGTTTACCGTGCGCGGCGAGCCTGGCTATTACTTGATCCCGACTGCTGAAGTGCCGGTTACAAATATTGTGCGCGAGAGGATTTTGGAGGCCGATCAATTACCGCTAAAATTCGTTTGCCACACGCCTTGTTTTCGCAGTGAGGCAGGAGCCTATGGCAAGGATACGCGCGGCATGATTCGTCAGCATCAATTTGAGAAAGTTGAATTGGTGCAAATCGTACGGCCAGAAGATTCCTGGCAAGCACTGGAAGAATTGACTGGCCACGCTGAACGCATACTTAAATTGCTGGAATTGCCCTATAGGACGATGGCATTGTGCGCGGGTGATATCGGTTTTTCTTCAGCCAAGACCTACGATCTGGAGGTTTGGCTACCAGGTCAGGAGAAGTATCGTGAAATATCATCCTGTTCCAATTTCCAGGATTTCCAGGCTCGACGCATGCAGGCGCGCTGGCGTAATCCCACAACGCGTAAGCCAGAGCTGGTGCATAGTTTGAATGGTTCTGGCCTGGCGGCAGGTCGCACTCTGGTTGCCGTGTTGGAGAACTATCAGCAAGAAGATGGACGGGTGGCAGTACCGACCGTATTGCAGCCTTATATGGGTGGTATCACCATGATCGAGCCATTGACAGGTGGAAAGGCGTGAAGCTGGCCATGCTATCAAGGATGAAACCAGGGACAGTGTCTATAAAGTAAAAAAGACTTCAGTGAGTAGTTAACCTCTGCATATTTCACCAGGGTGCGAGAGAAATACTCCATCTCATTGTTATTACAAAATTTTAGATCAGTTCATGGAATTTGCTGAAATCTGCCAATGGGTTAACAAATGTCCAGACGCAATTGTTAACCCATTGGCCAGCGTGCAGGCCTCAGCCTTTTGTCCGTGGTTCAAACGATTGAAGAAGGATCGATTCATTCAGCATTGCCGTAATACTCCTGCGGCTCAAACCAGCTGAATTGCTTGTGTAATTGCACCACCTCACCGACCACAATCAAAGTTGGCGCTTTGACCTTTTCTTTTTCGATTACCTTGGTTATCGTACCCAGGGTGCCGATAAATTCTTTCTGTCTTGGTGTTGTGGCCTGTTGCACCAGCGCCATAGGCGTATCGGGTGAACGGCCATGCTTGATCAGGTTTTCACAAATCACTGACAAGCCCTTTAGTCCCATATAAAATACTACCGTCTGGTTGGGCTGCGCCAGTGCCGGCCAGTTCAGATTCATGCTGCCATCTTTAAGATGACCTGTAACAAAGGTAACGGCCTGCGAATAATCGCGGTGTGTTAGCGGGATTCCGGCATAGGCTGACATGCCAATAGCAGCGGTAATACCAGGTACCACTTGAAAATTAACGCCTTCTGCGGCAAGTGTCTCAATCTCCTCGCCACCACGGCCAAAGATAAATGGGTCGCCGCCCTTGAGACGGCAAACGCGCTTGCCTTCCTTCGCCAACTTCGCCAATAGCTGATTGATCTGATCCTGCGGCAAGGCATGATTATCGCGTTCCTTGCCGACATAAATTCGTTCGGCATCACGACGGCAAAGATCTAGTACCTCTTTGGAAACCAATCTGTCGTGTACAATCACATCGGCCTGCTGCATCAGTCGCAAGGCACGAAAGGTGAGCAAATCCGGATCGCCAGGGCCACCACCTACCAGATACACCTCACCAACTGGCTCATCCTTGCCCGCTTCAATTGCCGCTTCCAGCGCTTCCTGTGCCTGCTCGTCCTGACCCTTGAATACCAGTTCAGCGATCTCGCCCTGCAAGACGTGCTCCCAGAAATTGCGTCTTGAATTTACGTTCTTGAAACGGTCTTTGACCTGATCACGAAACTTCTCCGCCAACTGCGCCAAACGACCATAGGCTGCAGGGATGGCCGACTCCAGACGAGCCCGCAGCAAGCGCGCCAATACAGGCGACACACCACCAGTTGAAACGGCAATTTGTACCGGTGAGCGGTCGATAATCGACGGCATGGTGAAGCTGCACAATGCTGGGTTGTCCACCACATTCACTGGCAAATGTCGCGCCTGCGCCAGCTCGGACACCTGTCGATTGACCGCCTCATTATCTGTAGCGGCAATGATTAGAGTTGCCCCATTCAGATCGTCCGGCATAAACTCACCACAACGATAAGTCATCAAACCTTCATCTACCTGCGTTTGCAAGGCAGGCGCTAAATCCGGGCTGACAATATGCACCGCAGCACCTGCCTCCAGTAGTAATCCAGCCTTGCGTGCAGCAACTTCACCACCACCAACCACCAATACCTGGCGGTCTTTTATGTTCATGAAAATCGGCAATAAATCCATTGGCTATTCACTCACTACATGGCATGTAAAAAATGGCTGAAAGTCTACTATAAAACTCAGACATGAGCTAACCAGAACCTTGTCTGATATGACATGAAATGAATCTGTGGCTGGAAGTAGAACTGTTCGTGATGGTAGATGAAAACCATCATGAAGCTTGAGGATTTCGAGGTTCTGTTGTCTTTCAATCTCAAACCAGCCAACTCTTGGTTTAAGAAAAGCATGGCAGGAAGAACGGGTTGGAATTGGCGCTCAGGATAAAAGCAAATGATGTTTCCCCGTTGTGTAATGGCTTGATCCAGTGAGAATATTGCGCTCAGCCGGGAATAAACTGCATGACTTGAGGGTTCAAAGTAGTTCGGTGTCATCGTGGCTGTAGGCTGGCGCACAACAGCAAAGAAAGTGTAATGGCTTGTTGCCGGTGTTGCGTACCAGGTGCGGTGTACCTGGCAGGATGCAGATGGTGTCGCCAGTTGCAATGGGGAACTCATCGTTACCAAGTTGCATCAGTCCGTGACCGGCGGTGATGTGGTATAGCTCTTCTGCCTGCAGGTGGCGGTGCAGGGCGGTGGCTTGTCCAGGCTGGACGATGGATTCGGCTAGACTTTGGTTTTGGTTGCCATGCTGTGCAGGGTGGATCAGCTCCCTTATCTCTGAGCCATCTTTGGTTTGGTAGGCAGTTATTTCTGTGTATTGAGTGTGCATTGATTTCATGGAATGATCTGCAAAACCATCTTGCCGACCCTGCCACCGGCTTCGATTAATTTGTGAGCTTCGGCTGCCTGCGCCAAGGGCAGGACTTGGGTGAGGTGAATCTTCAGTTGCCCCTTGTCAGCCAGGGCACTGCATTTTTCCAGGATCCTGGCTTGGTGATGCAGGGCATCTGTCCAGCCGTAATACATAGGAGAGAGCATCAGCACGAGACTGAAGCGCAGGTTGCGCAGGCGGGCGGTCTTCCAGTCCAGACTACTATCTGGCTGCAACAGGCTTACTACATCTCCATAAGGTCGCACTGCGGCAAAGCTGTGTTGAGTGACTGCGCCGCCCACTGTATCAAAAAGCACATCGACACCATGGCCATTGGTTAATTGCAGTGTCTTGGCGACGAAGTCATCGTGGCGATAGTTGATGATGTGATCGGCGCCCAGTTGGCGCACCAAATCAGCTTTGTTCTCTGAGCTTACGGTAGTGATAACCGTGCATCCAGCTGCTTTGGCAAGCTGGATGGCGACATGGCCGACGCCGCCTGCACCGGCATGAATCAACACAGTTTCACCACTTTGCAGACGCGCGCGGTCGTGCAATGCTTCCCATGCTGTGATCAAAACCAGTGGCGCTGCCGCTGCGCTGGGGAAGTCAAAGGATTTTGGCTTGTGCGCCAGCGAGTGTTCATTGATTACGGCATATTCAGCATAGTTGCCCTGTGGGCCGCCGATGCCGCCATAACAGAACCATACCTCATCACCAGCTTTGAATCGGTTGACGCGGCCACCAATAGACTCGACTATTCCAGCACCATCACAACCCAGGATATGCGGGGAAAGTTCTGGGTAATAAGTGCCCTTGCTGCGCAATTTGGTATCTACAGGATTGATACCTGCTGCATACAGGCGAATCAATACATCATGCTCATCTTGCAGGGTGGGGGAGGGTATGTCCTGCAGCATCAGCACGTCTGGGCTGCCGGTGTCGTTCATTATGATAGCTTTCATGTTTTGTTTTCTTTGTTGTAAAGAAGATGACTGCAAGCATACACAAATGTTTGCCCTTCACCTACCATAGGCAAAATCATCCTATAGATTAATTCACCCTTATTTTGTGACTGGAAAAAAGTGAGCACTGAACGCTGGATTAAAATAGATCTCGCAGCGCAACGTCTGTATTTATATGATGATAATACAGAAGTGTTTGCCTGGCCTGCCTCCACGGCCGCCAATGGCCCTGGCGAGTTGAATGGCAGTGGTTGCACGCCGCGTGGCTGGCATGTGATAAGGGCGCGCATCGGCGCAGGCCAGGCTGTCAATACAGTGTTTATTGGCCGTCGTCCAACCGGTGAAGTTCTGACACCTGAATTATATGCCGCCGCACCGGAGCGCGATTGGATCCTGACGCGGATTCTGTGGCTCTCTGGCCTGGAGCGAGGCAAGAATCGCCTGGGTAATGTGGACACTATGCGCCGTTATATTTACATCCACGGCACACCCGATAGTGAAGCATTGACCGAGCCGACATCACAAGGCTGTGTCCGTATGCGCAATGCCGATATCATGCAGCTGTTTGATCATGTAGCTGCGGGTACTCGTGTGTTGATTACAGAAAATAAACAGGCTTGATCACCTTACATGCTGGGTGATTAATAAAATGGAGAAACCATGCCCTTAGGCCCCGTCATGCTGGATCTGCAAGGCACTGCGCTCATGGCAGATGAACGCGAGCTATTGCGTCATCCCTTGGTTGGCGGGGTGATACTCTTTACACGCAACTACGCATCACCTGAGCAGCTGGCGGCTTTGGTAGCTGAAATACACGGTTTACGCACGCCTCGTCTGTTGGTTGCTGTCGATCATGAAGGTGGGCGGGTACAACGTTTTCGCGATGGCTTTACTGCCTTGCCAGCGGCACGAAGATTTGGCGAGATATATGCCCACGACCCACGTCGTGCCAAACGTCTGAGCGGAGTCTGTGGTTGGTTGATGGCCAGTGAGCTACGTGCAGTAGGCGTGGATTTCAGTTTTGCGCCAGTGCTTGATCTTGATCGTGGTGTCAGCCAGGTAATTGATGACCGAGCCTTTCATCATTCTCCTGATGTCGTGGCAACATTGGCGCATAGCTATATGTTGGGTATGCGCAAGGCCGGCATGGCGGCAACGGGTAAACATTTTCCTGGCCACGGCAGCGTTGCGGCAGATTCTCATCACGCACTTCCCGTGGATGAGCGGGAGTATGCAGATATTTATATGGAAGATCTTGTTACCTTTAAACGGCTGATCACCTATGGCCTCGCCGGTATCATGCCGGCTCATGTAGTGTATAAAAAAGTGGATAAACAACCCGCAGGTTTTTCCCGCTTTTGGATCACAGAGGTGTTGCGTCATCACTTAGGTTTTCAGGGTGTGGTTTTCTCTGATGATCTGAGCATGGAAGGGGCTGCTGGTGTGGGAGATTATGTTGAGCGGGCAAGAGCTGCCTTGCACGCTGGCTGCGATATGTTGCTGGTATGCAATAATCGCCAGGGTGCACTGGCCGTGCTCGATGGATTGCAGCCCAAACCTCATCCTGTTTTGCATGTGCGCCTGGCGCGTATGCATGGGCGTCAGGCCACGGATAGAGCAGGACTGCAACAAGACTCACGCTGGCGACAGGCCAGACAGGCAATAGAGCAACTTGCCTATGAGACCACGCTGTTTGCGTAAGAGATAAAAGAAACAGCAGAATACAGGACTGGTGATTATGGACACAATAAGCCCACAACAGGCAGAGCAGGTTTATCGTGAAGCCGATTGCCTCTACACACAGACAGAAATTGAAACGGCCATTGCTGAAATGGCTGCCGCCATAACGCAGCGCTTGCACAGCAGTAATCCATTGGTGCTATGTGTAATGACAGGTGCGTTGGTACCGATGGGGCAGTTACTTACTCATTTGGATTTCCCCTTGCAAATAGATTATGTGCATGCTACTCGTTATCAGGGGGAAACTCAGGGCAAGGCACTGCAATGGCTGGTGCGGCCACAACATTCTTTAACAGACCGGGTGGTACTGGTGGTGGATGATATTCTGGATGAAGGCATAACGTTGCAAGCAATTTTGGCGGACTTGCAGGCGCAGGGGGCCAGTGCCGTATATACTGCCGTGCTGGTTGAAAAGGAACATACGCGCAAGGCCGACATACAGGCGGATTTTATTGGTGTGAAGGTTCCGGATCGTTATGTGTTTGGTTATGGCATGGACTACAAGGATTATCTGCGTAATACTCCGGGTATCTATGCTGTACGTGGTCTTTGAATTCTTTTGAATATTCCTCGAAGAAAATATCTATGACAAAACTAGCTATCATCGGGGGAACAGGGCTAACTTCCCTGAAGAACCTTGAAATCATCAATCGACGGATTGTGCATACTCCTTATGGTGAACCATCAGCACCTTTGATACATGGTGTTATCGCCGGCAAAGAAGTGTTGTTTCTGCCCAGACATGGTTATGCACACACCATCCCGCCACACAAAGTAAATTACCGCGCTAACATTTGGGCATTGAAAGAAGCTGATGCAGATCATGTTATTGCTATCAATGCGGTTGGCGGCATTAATGCTGCGATGACGCCTGGGCGCATCGTCATTCCCGATCAGCTTATTGATTACACCTGGAACCGCACCAATACCTATTTTGAAGAAGGACTGACTCACGTTACCCATATTGATTTTACCAAGCCTTACTGCACCAGCATGCGCCAAATGCTTATTGAAGGTGCGCGCAGCATTCAGCTCAATGCTGGTGAACGAGGCGTTTATGCGGCCACGCAAGGCCCGCGTTTAGAAACTGCAGCGGAAATCGATCGGCTGGAAAGAGACGGTTGTGACATAGTGGGCATGACGGGTATGCCAGAAGCGGCCTTGGCGCGTGAGCTTGAGCTCTGTTATGCATGTTGCGCGGTGGTCGCGAATATGGGAGCTGGACGCGGCAAAGATGTCATTACCATGGCAGATATTGAACTTAATCTCAACGAAGGTATGGGGCAAGTGCGTAGCCTGCTGGAGGTCGTTGCACCATTGGTTTGAGGCCAACAACTCTGTGGAGTGGTGAGTGATTTCAATCGCGCCGGATGGCTCCGGTTGAGCCTGCAGCTGGCGGAGGCTCAGGACTATTGACTGACACTGGTGCTGGGATAGGTTTTACAGTCGGTTTTTCCTCTGGAGTTACCAGAGCCAGGATACCAAACATCGGGTGGTCGATATAATGCAGCTCATTGCTGCGCATGCGTCTGGTCTCGGTAATTTTATATATCGGCTCGGTAGCGGTGACTGCACTGTAAAAGGAATTTTCACTGCGTTGGCTGATGCCGTGGCTGCGGTATTGCAGGTCTGTTTCCAGATGTAAATAACGCGTGAGTATCAGGCGCACATAGCCTTCAAGTCTGGGGAGTTCTTCATTATTTGAATTCCCGCTGTGAATATAAACCGGCAGGGCCTGTTCCTTGGGCTTACCAGGTTGGCGCCAGGCCTTGTGAAGCAATACCTCAAAACGTGGATCTGCTGCTATACGCTGGGCTTCTGCTTTAAGGCGAAACTCGTCAGTTGCCAATGGTGAGATTTTTTCTTGTGCCACATGTGAAAAATTCTCTTGGGCAAACATAGCCACTTCATGCACAGGCCAGTTTTCCTGTCCAGGCTTGGCTTGCGCATGGGCAATAACTATGAGCTCAACTTCATACCCGTTTTCTGCAGCAACAGATGATGTAATGTAGCCACATAAAAGTACTACCCAAAGCGCAACCAATCTCATCCTGATTCCTTTTGACAGAGATTTTGTTCTACCGCCATTACGGCTGCCTCAACGCGTGAATGAATATCCAGCTTGCGTAGCACTGCCTTGACATGCAGTTTGACGGTGCCATCAGAGATGCCCAGATTGCGGGCAATTACCTTGTTGCTCTGACCTTCGGCTAGCAGACAGAGAATTTCCAGTTCGCGAGGAGTGAGCTCAGCGAACGGATTATCCTGTGAATCAGGTTCGGCTGCCTCGCCACCTTGTACTACTCGTGCCAGGACTCCTGCCAACTCAGGTGCCACCACAGTGTGGCCTGACTGTATATCGTGCAAGGCATTGACTAATTCACCCGGCTCCATATCTTTGAGCAGATAACCTTGCGCGCCTTTGCGCAGACACTCCACCAGATCGAGCTCTTCGTTGCTGGTGGTAAGCATGACTATGGGTTTTTTCATGCCAGCATCGCGCAAGGCACACAATACTTCCAGGCCATTCATTTTTGGCATGCGCATATCCAGCAAGACGATATCAGGCTGGATTTCCAAGGCCAGCTGCATGCCGCTATGGCCATCTCCAGTGGCGGCAACGACCTCAATATTATGGCGTTCCAACAGCGTTTCCAGGCCGCTGCGGAAGAGAGTGTGATCATCGATAAGCAGTACGCGCATGGTAGTTATATCAGGACAAAGCGTTGCTGTTCTTTGTTTGGTCTGGGATCAGGATAACGGAAGGTAAGAAGCACCCTGGTCCCTTCACCTTCCTCGCTTTCAATATGTAAATCACCACCCAGATAGCGGGCTCGTTCCTGCATGATGGACAGGCCGATATGTTCGCCCGGGTGGCCGGTAAAGGCCGGTTTTTGCATGCCAACACCATCATCTTCAATGAGTACACGGTATTGTCCTTCAGTGTTGCAGCGCAACATTATGCGCACAGTCTGTGCCTTGCTATGCTTGCGGGCATTGGCCAGAGATTCCTGAACAATACGCAATACCTGCATTTCCAGATTGGCTGGCAGGCGAGTAGAGTCCCATTCCTTTTGCAAAAATGTATGGATGCCGGTTTGCTTGCGGAACTGACTGACCATGTCCTCGATGGCTGGCAATAAACCACGAGCATCTATGGGTGCGCGGAAATGCGCCAACAGCTCGCGTAATTCAGTATAGGCCTCATCCAGGCCATTCTTGATTTGCTCGATCTCATGGCTTGCTGCGGCGCTGCCCTCATCATGCAAGGTGGCTGGCAACATGCTGACCTGAAAGCGCAGGGAGGCCAGGGTTTGTGCCAGAGAATCGTGTAATTCATGCGCCAAAGTATTGCGTTCCTGCATAATGGAGAGGCGTTTCGATTCAGTGTCGAGGCGTGATTTTTCTATCGCCATGCCAAGATGACGCCCGATACTGGTAAACAGCGCCTTTACCTCATCGCGTGCATCAAACTCTGTCTTGTCGATGAACAGGTTGTAAACACCAAGACTTTTGCCACGATATTGCAGTGGCACAGCAATCATGCCGAGCTGTGTGCTGTTTTCAAGCAATGGGCGCCCAACATATTGCTGACAAGGCAACAAGTCCTGTTGAAACAATACATCACCTTCATCAACCGCATTTCCACACAGGCAACGCTTTACAGGCACAATGCGTTCATGGGCAACCACCTCATCATCCAGGCCTATGCTCGCAACCAGCTCCATCTGATCATCATCATTTAACAGGCGCACCGTACCTGCCTTGGCGTTGACGATATCCCGCATGGTGTACAAAAAGCGGGTCAGCAGATCATTAAGATCACGTGAGGCATTCAGACTGGCAGCCACATCGTACAGCACTTGCAGTGAATGTGTTTTTTGCGCGATATGCTCTGTCTGGCGACGAACCTCGTCTTCCAGATTTTGTGTCAGAGTTTGTAAAGAGACGCCAAGGTTATTGAGATCCTTGGCAAGGATGGCAAATTCATCAGTTCCTTCCTGTGGTAAACGCGCGGTAACACTACCGTTGCGTACACGTGTTGCCCAATTGCGTAGTAAGGTAAAGGGTTCCAGCAGCTGCTGTTGCACGCTCCGTAGTAATATTGTGATGGAGAAGACTGTGCTAACGAGTGCACCAAAGAAAAGCAGGGCAAGCCAGTCAGGCTTATTCTGATCTTGCCAGACAATATAGCTGCTGACAGCCAGTAACAGCACGCTGAGCGCCAGCATGGTCATGGGAAAAAACAGATGATAAGCGCGAAATGCGAGCCAATTACGAGACCATGAACGTGGTGCTGTTCCAGCCCATTCAGCCTTTTGTAGTTCTTCAACTTTATGCATAAATTTATGCAACCCAAACTTTGGTTTATCACATCTAAGAACGGTATGTTACTACAACAACTGCCCAAGTCAGAAATCAGGAGAAAACCCCTGGCCTGCATGCGTCATCAGGACGTGAGAAAAAGTTCTGGATTTGTTGCTACAAGATTTTGTATCAGCTCATGATATGAGCTGAGCAAAGCTGTAGGTGGCAGCCCTCTGTTCAATAGACAATTCAAGATAGTTGCATTCGACAAAGATTGGCGGGAGCTGCTACTCACAGGGCGTGATGAGTTTGCGATGCATCTCGCACCTCAGCACATTCTATACTTGTCTGGCCTTCCGTGCAGATTATCCTGCATTTTTGCCGTAGGCCGTGTGGGTTTGGTGATCGAGCTATCTCGGCTCATAGACCTGTGTTAACTGCAGCCACCACCTGAACCACAACCACCAGAGCTACAGCCACCGCCGCCGCCTGAGCTACAACCTGGGTCGTTGGGATTCATGAAGATGAAATGAAACTGCCCAGGCTCCAGCTCGACAAAATCTATCGTGGTGCCTTGCAGTTGTGGGCCATATTGGGCCTCCATTACCACATGGATACCTTCGCAGGTGAAGCTCAGATCATCATCCTGAGGGTCGTCAAATCCCATGCCGTATTCCAAACTGCCTTGCATGGTAGGACGGGCGGCCAGGCGCAGAGCCATGTTGTCCATATTGTTCTGGGTTGCTGACAGCAGGATTTGCTTGGCAGCTTCTGGGGTTACTTTAATCATATTATTTTACTCAGGTAGCTTTGAATCAGATTTATTTTACGGGTAGCTTGTTTGATTTGGCAACACACTGGCGGACAAAGTCCACAAAGCGCCGTGTCCAATGATGCTCGTCAGTATCGCGCAGATGGCTGTAATTGGCTACCAGGTTGCGGTATACAATGCCATCATGCGAGCCGTCAACGCCTGCTCCACGTATCACGTCATATGCATAGATAAGTCCATCGGCCAGGTTTTCCAATGTTGAGTAATGAAATTCATGTGCCTTGAATGCGACTGTGGCACCTGAACCAGGCCATGGGTTGGCTGCAGTATCGCGCAATATGACATAGCCGCGCCCTTGCGGTTTTTCATGCATGACAACATCGCCAGGTATCACGCCAACCATTGCTGATGTTTTACCCTGCCATTCAATAGATCGCGCCAAGTACATCAAGCCACCACATTCCGCATAGGTCGGCAGGCCATTTTCAATGGCCTCACGAATTGAATGCAGCATGCCAGTGTTTGCTGCCAGGGCATCCATATGGGTTTCTGGAAATCCACCACCAATGAACAGCCCGTCTACCTCTGGCAATGACTGATCTTGCAAGGTATTGAAAAACACCAGTTCCGCACCAGCCTCTTCCAGCCGCTCCAGATCGTCAGGATAATAAAACCCAAAAGCAGCATCACGAGCAATACCTATGCGCGTCTTGCTGTTTGCTTGGGGGAGGAGGGAGGCAGGTTGGCTTGTTGCCCATGCAGCAGTCTCCGGCATTGGTAAAGGCAGGGTATTGCGCGCGATTTCCATAAGCTGTTGTAGATCTACCTGTCTGGCAACCTGGTCGGCAATATAGTTCAGTTTGCCATCTACTTCGTTTGCCTCATTGCTTGGGATCAAACCGAGATGCCGCTCGGTGATAGCAAGCTCAGGGTCGCGGTGTACACAACCAAGTAGTGGTATATCAATATAATGGGCGCAGACCTCGCGCAGGCGCTCCTCGTGGCGTCTGCCCGCCACGTTGTTTAGTATTACACCGGCAATCCGGATGCCTGGATCGAAGTTTTGATAGCCAAGGATGATAGGCACTACGCTGCGTGTCATGCCCAAGACATTGATCACCAGGATGACAGGGGTTTGTAGCATGGCAGCGAGGGCAGCATTGCTGTGTCGACCCTCGACATCCATGCTGTCGAACAGACCCATATTACCTTCAATGACGCAGATATCTGCCGGGTGTTTGCTAAAGGTGGCAAGTAGTTCAGATGCGTTTTGGGTTTGGGAGTCCAGATTGTGACATGGGTGAGCAGAGGCCAGGGATAGCCACATCGGATCTATGTAATCAGGTCCTTTTTTGAACGGCCGCACCTGCAAACCCTGGCGACGCAAGGAGGCGCACAGTCCCAGTGTAATGGTGGTCTTGCCAGAGGATTTATGTACGGCACTGATAAGCAGACGAGGTCTGTTCATTTGGATATCCGCCTATAAACATCAATGCCCCTGGCGGGGCATTGATGTTTATAGGAATTTTATTTTTCGAGTGTAGGGGCGTGCAGCCTTTTTATTTGCTGTGGTGCGGATCAACAACCTCATCAGCCAGGCTGACAGGAGTAAAACGCAGTACACGCATACCTACTACCGTCATGGCGATTGCCACAGCAATGCCAGAGAAACCAAGTACCAGTTCAGGTAGGCTGGGGCTGTAGCTATTGATCACACCATCAGCAAAGCCACTACTGACTTCATAGCCAGGAAAAAGTACTAGCGGATAGGCCTGACCACCAATTAACAGTACATACAGCTGGGCAAAGCCACCGAAGATGACCAGGGCCGATGCCACGGCGATCCAGAAACGGGAATGGCGAGTCAGTCGACAGAACAATAGTCCTAATGGCAGCAGGCTGCCGATGATGATCTGACCAATCCAGAATACCTGGGTAAAGATACCTCCATCGCGTAAAATAAAGGCCTCAACGCCATGTAGCTTGGTGGCATAAAGATTGGTAAGGTGATAGACCATGACGAAATACAGCACACCTGCGATAAAGACACCCAGCAGGTTTTTCAGGCGACGTACTACGGCATCGCCCAGTGGACGATCAGTCAAGTTATAGGTAGCCATCATCACCAGCATGAATACAGCCAGCCCAAAGGAAAACGACATGACTATAAACATCGGCGCCAGGATCGCAGCATCATAGGCCTGACGTGCCAGTAGCCAGCCAAAGATGGAGCCAGTACCGGTGGTAAGGATCAGACGCCAGACAAAGGCCGTGAAACCTGCAACTTTATAAAAGCGTTTTACAGCCGGATTGGGGTCAAGCATGGTCCATATATATACCCCCACCAGGGCAATGAAGCCGTTATAGAGAATAATGTTCCAAGCGAAGATAGACTTGAAGTTGTAATGGGTCATGGCAATGATAAGCCTGTCAGGCCGACCCAGATCCAGCACAAGTACAGTCAGGCCGCCAATGAGTAGGGCCACGGCCAGCAACGCAGACAAGCGCCCCAATGGTTGGTATATCTGTTTGTTGAATACTGTGCCGATAGAGGCGACATTGAGCGCGCCTGAGGCTGCGACAATAAGGAAGATGGCGAAGACATGTGGAGCGCCCCACACGATTTGGTTATCCATCCCCGTTACCCAGTGGCCATTGTGCTCCATGAAGAAAAAGGAGCTCAGACCAGCAAGGATGAATACTCCCAACATAATGAGTAGGCCGTAATAACCTTTGCCACTACCGATTTCCAGGAACTTAGTCGTTTTCATGCTCGAAGCTCACCTTGCTGTTAAATGCCTTGATAACGTACGCCGGTGTTAAGGCCGAGGTCTGCGCGTATTTCACTACTTGCGTACTTCTTTACGCGCTGGGCAATATCACTATTAGGATCGTTCAGATCACCGAAAATAATGGCATTACTTCCATTTGCGGCACAGGCCTCGACACAGGCTGGCTCACGACCTTCATCAACACGATGCACACAAAGATTGCAGGCTTCTACACAGCCCTTGCCACGTGGATTGTGTGGCTTCTGATCGGTCAGTGTTTCGTGGACGAAAGAACGTGCCTTGTAGGGGCAGGCCATCATACAAAAGCGGCAGCCGATACAAATGTGACGGTCTACCAGTACTATGCCATCTGCACGTTTGAATGAAGCACCTGTAGGGCATACATCCACACACGGAGGCGACCAACAATGCTGGCACATTACCGGTAGGGAATGTGTGACTTCAGTAGCCTTATGATGCAGTTCTACTTTACGGATATATTGGGTGCGTTGGCCTTCGCGACTGTGAGTTTCATTACCAAGCCCTTGTTCTTTATTACAGGCGGTAACACAGTCATTACAATCTGAACTGCACTTGCTCGTATCAACCAACATGCCCCAGCGGTTCTTGCTGCTGACCGCCTCGTCCGCAGGCTTGGCTTGCGCCACGCCATACAGGACAACACCTGGTGCCAATACGACTCCCGTTGCCGCGAGAGCCGTACCACGACCGATAAACTCACGGCGAGCCAGATCTGGTTGCTGTTGATTACTCATGGGCAACACCTGCATTATCCTCAGAATTTTTTACCAAATTATTGAGTAGCTCTGCTGTATTGGCGCGCCCTACATCTTGCATGATGCCCGAGCCAGGGGTGACCAAGGGATGAAATTGAGCAGTTGACTCCGGCTTGGTGGCATGGCATTCAAAGCAGTCCAGGGTTACGCCAGCGTAGACGTGACAATTTATACAGAAATGCCCCTCATCATTTCCTGCTGATGTGGCCATACTGTCCTCAACCGGTACATGACATTCCAAACAGGCCTTCAGACTGTATTTTTCTGTGCGTATACCACGATGCATGGTCTCATCACGATGATGCTTTAGATAGTCCATGTGGTTACGGCGCATGTCAGACTTATCTTCGACACATTGCTCGCCCTTGGCGACTGGTATGGAAGGCTGCGGAGTCCGTCCACCTTGGCCTGCAAGTGTTGGCGCCGACAAGGTCAGCACCAGCACTACCATAGCGAGAAGCTGTTGTAAGTGCTTCATCAGCATCACCTTTTTATTCGCCCATACCCATCTGGATGTAACCTGTAGGACACACGTCAGCACAGATATGGCAGCCGATACACATGGAATAATCAGTGTAGACGTAGCGACCCATAGTTCTTTCCTTGACTGCTACGCGCTTGACTGCAGTCTGCGGGCAGTAGACTACGCAGTTGTCACATTCAAAACACATGCCACAGCTCATGCAGCGATCGGCCTCATTAACCGCCTGCTTCTCATCCAGTCCAAGCATGCGTTCCTTGAAATGACCCAGAACCTCATCTGCACCAACTGCAATATACTCACGCTTGTTACGTGGGGTGTAATTGAAATAGCCAAGGAACAACTCGTCATGTGTAATGATTTCAGCAAAAGAGCGATCTTCATAGTTGTGCACGGCAAAATTTGAAGCAGATGTCCCACGTACACCACGATCGATCTCCTTGGCGTAACCTTCTGCCTTGACTATTGCCTCCTTGTCGGCGGCAGAGAAGTGCTCTACCTCAAGCCCTGCTTCCATGAGCTTTTCCATCAAGCTGAAATGATGCACATCCACCTTCGGGCGAGCAACCTGGTCCTTGTTGTTCAGGTAGTGCTCGATGCTCTCAACGGCAATGGAGGCCTGGCCAATGGCTGTGGTCAGCAGATGAGGGCGTACAACGTCACCACAGACAAAAAAGCCCGGCTTGCCCGGCACCTGGAAATGCTTGTCGGCGCTGATCAGGTTCTTGTCATTGGCGTAATCCTCAAATCCGGAGAGATCAGCTGACTGGCCAATGGCTGAGACAATAAGCTCGCACTCGATATCAAACTCGGAGCCTTCGATAGGTGTCTTGCCATCTTCTTCCAGCTTTACAACACGCAGGGCAGTGGCACGACCATCCTTGCCTTTGATAACTTCAACCGGGCTCAATTGACCGATCATCTCTACGCCTTCGCGGGAGGCATCTTCAATTTCAATTTGAGATGCAGCCATTTTGTTAAGTGGTGAGCGAGAGATCAGCGCAACCACAGCTCCCTGACGCGTGGCCGAGGCAGCAACATCCTGCGCAACTTGGTTGATGATGATGCTTTCCGGACGATCTTTTTCATTCTCTACCGTAATGTTACCAATACGACGGGCAACAGAGGCAACGTCAATGGAGGTATCACCACCACCGATTACTACCACCTTGCCGCTGACATGTTTCAAACGGCCTTCATTAAAGGCAGCGAGGAAGTCAATGCCGGTTATGCAGTTTACGGCATCAGCGCCAGGCACAGGCAGGCTGCGACCAGCCCAGGCACCCATGGCAAATATTACGGCGTCAAAGTCTTTGGCCAACTGTTCAGTAGTTATATCTTTACCAATTTTTACGCCAGTTTTGACGGTAACGCCCATGTTGATGATACGGTTTACTTCACCATCCACTACGTCATGCGGAGTACGATAGTTAGGTAAGCCATAGCGCAGCATGCCACCCAGGGCGGCTTTTTGTTCAAAGATAGTTACGGCGTGACCTTTGAGGCGTAATTGGTAGGCTGCTGACAGGCCAGCAGGGCCACCGCCGATGACTGCTACCTTTTTGCCGGTATCAGCCCCTGCAGTAAATTTATAACCTTGCCTCAGGGCTTCATCACCAATAAATTGTTCGACTGAATTGATGCCGACGTGGTCATCCAGATGATTACGATTACAGCCATCCTCACAGGGAGCAGGGCAGGCACGACCCATAATGGCCGGGAAGGGATTGGCCTTGGCATTACGGCGGAAGGCATATTCTTCCATGCTCATGCCTTCGGCTGGTTTTTCTATGCCGCGAACAATATTCAGCCAACCGCGAACATCGTGACCCGAGGGGCAGCTACCCTGGCAGGGGGGAGTACGGTGTATATAGGTTGGGCACTTGTGCGTCCAGCTTGCCTGAAATATTTCCTCAGAGAATGGGTGATGCTTGTGGTCACCATCTTTATAGCGACGGTAGGTAAAAGCCTGCTTCATATCATCACTGGAAGTTGCCATTATTACTCTCCTATGCCTGTAGCTGTATCCCCCATCGGCAGGCTGTGCCGAGGGCATGAAATGTGTTTATTCAGAAGCCTCTGACGGCTCTGTTTCTTCGCCCTGTCCTGGAAGAATGATTGCGTCTTTCACCAACTGGTGCAGACTGACGATGGTGTCCATTGGTACGCCGTAATAAGGCATGATCTTGCTGAACTGTGCCTTGCAGATAGCACAGATCGCTGCCATGGCATTGACCTTGTCATCATCGATTACCTTCTTCAAAGCCTCCATGCGGGGCAGGGCACCCTTGACACGGATTTCCATTAAATCGTCTGTCAACAGACCGCCACCACCGCCGCAACAGTAGGTCACTTCACGGATAGCATCTGGCGCCATATCGACATAGTTATTGCACACTGCCTTGATGACATTGCGCGGTATTTCAAATTGACCGCCAGGTTCTGTACCCATGCGGCTGGCGCGGGCCACGTTGCAAGAGTCATGATAAGTCACCACTCGGTGATCATTTTGTGACTTATCGAACTTGAGCTTATCCTGCTGGATCAGATCCCAGGTAAATTCACAGATATGTTGTGGAATCGGGTAACTATGATCGAGCTGTTTTTGTATTTGTTGGGCATAAGGGTCATCGCCGCCAGAGCCGACACCGGCAAGTGTGTTCCAGAAACTGTAGGCAACGCGCCAAGCATGGCCACACTCACCAACAATGATGCGTTTTACACCAAGATCCAGCGCGGCCTTGCGGATACGCTCAGCAACCGTCTTCATGTTTGAATAAGAGCCAATGAACATGGAGAAGTTGGCGGCTTCAGATGCGTAAGTGGAGAGGGTCCAGCTGACCCCTGCTGCATGAAAGACCTTGGCGTAGCCCATCAGTCCATCAATATGTGGCTCGGCAAAAAAGTCGGCCGAAGGTGTGATCAGCAGGACGTCCACACCTTCACGATCCAGTGGGATTTCAATGTCCAGACCTGTCTCGTCAGAAATTTCTTCAGCATATTCAGTTAGGGTAGACTCCAGTGCTGGACCAGGCAGACCCAGGTTATTACCAATTTTTTGGACTTTACCAAGGATTTCATTACAGTACTTCTGGCCATAGCCAACAGAATCCATAATCTCGCGCGCAGCCATGGAGACTTCGGCAGTGTCGATACCGTAAGGGCAAAACACGGAACAACGACGGCACTGTGAGCATTGATGGAAATAGCTGTACCACTCATCCAGTACTTCACGTGTCAAATCACGGGCACCCACTAACCATGGCATATATTTCCCGGCGAAGGTGAAATGGCGACGATAGACACTGCGCAGCAGATCCTGGCGTGCGACGGGCATATTTTTCGGATCAGAGGTGCCCTGAAAATAATGACACTTGTCAGTGCAGGCACCGCACTTGACGCAGATGTCCATGTACACACGGAAGCCGCGATATTTGCCCAGCAAATCCCCCATTTTTTCGATGGCCTTCTCCTGCCAGTCATCAACCAGCTCTCCTGGAAAACCAAGTAAGGTGTTGTGCTCAGGTGCGGCAAGAAATGGTTTTAAGTGTGCCGTTGCACCTGGTTGGAGAGCAGGAATGCTTGGGTAGTCTCGCACTGTAGGCGTGTCAAACTTGTCTGCAGCCACGCGTTTCTCCTTTTACATTATACGTTCAAGCGATAAATATTTATTTACTTATCGAGCTCAGCAGCCCAGGGCGCTAAATGGCGGCGCTCACGCGGATTGTCGACCTGATTACGGCTTGGGCTGAAGAACACACCAGGTGCATGCAACAGTTTACTGAATGGAAATATAATCAGCAGTAGCGCCACCAAGGCCAGGTGAATAAGCAGCGGCGTGTCATTGGGTAAAGGTTGCAGATCAAAGCGCATCAAGCCCAGGAAAAACATTTTTACCATCACGATGTCAGTGTGGCTGACGAATTTCATCATCAGGCCAGTAAAGCCAATACCGACCAGCAGGGCCAACATCAAATGATCAGAAGGGTTAGTGATATAGCGGATACGCTCGACAAAGATACGGCGCGCCCACAGACCTGACAGGCCAAGAATCATAAAAAATCCAGCATACATACCAAACGATTGGATGAAGGTGATGATGCCCCAGACTGGTTCCTGGAAGTAGCGGAAGTGGCGCAGGATGACCAGGGCAAGCGCCATGTGGAACATCCAGCCAAATATCCATATCCATTTATTCGATTTGAACAGACTTTCAAACAGCACGACCTCACGGGCCATGCGAAAGACTACACCACCAGTCGTGGTTGGTGCTGGTGTAGTTGGGATCTTGAGCGGGGCAGGCGTTGTGGCAAATTGGCGAATCTTGTACGCCAGGCCGACGATAAATAACGCCGTGGCAATATAAAACAAGAGTGCATAAAGCACTGTCAAAGACGACATTCGTAGCGACCCTCGCTAAAAATATTGAATAGGTATGAGGTGGAGGGGATAACCCCTCCAACACATCATTTAGATACAGCCGGTAGGCTTTGGCAGACCACCGATCTTACAGGCCTGCTTGGCAGGGCCATAAGGGAACAGTTCATACAGGTACTTGCTGTTACCTTTATCGGCACCAAGCTTTTTACCGATAGCCTTGGTCAGTACACGAACCGCAGGAGCGATCTGGTACTCATTGTAGTATTCACGCAGGAAGTCGATTACTTCCCAATGTGAGTCAGTCAGTTCAAGGTTTTCCGACTTAGCCAGTTCAGCGGCGATGTCGCGATCCCAGTCATTGATATTGACCAGGTAACCTTCCTCATCAACTTCTACAGTCTTACCACCAGCAGTCATCGTAGCCATGGCATTATCTCCTCTAGTTGGATTGCTTGGGACTGGCTTAAAGCCAGGATTGAACACGATCAAACTTAACGGTCAGGTCAACAAATCCGGCATAATCTACCAGGTTGACACCATCTATTACTTTGCCCTGTATACCACGGGCATTGACATCCGGCTCAAGGGCATAAAAGGTGATATCACCCATGAACTGTTGCGCCTTGGCAGCAGCTGTCGAACCCTTCAATACAGCATAGACACCATCCTCAATCAATAAGACAGCGCTACCTTTTGCTGCGTGTTCGAGACAGCTTTCAAAGGTATCTTTTTCAAATGGTGACTTGTTTACGGTATGCAACATTTCGATACTCTCTCAATCAGAAGCTCAGGATCACGTCCTGTTGTTCCATTACTTCACTGATCTGTTGGGCGTTCATGACTTCAACGTCCACCAATAGATCATCAGCTGTCAGGCCACGATCCTTCAGTGATTCCTCGGAGACATACAGTTTTTCGACGTCGTACATTTCAAGTGCGCGATAGGTAGGAGAGAAATTCTTCATACCTATCCCGGCGGTATCCTGACCCTTGGTGATCTGAAATACGCCATCATCCATGAAAATCAGTGTTATATCCTGCTCAAATGCTGCACCGATCAACACTACTTCCAGAGATTCCAGCGCATAGACTGTACCGTAAGGAGCCTTACGGTTGATGTAGCAGAATTTCTTCTGTACACCACTACCCATCATTTCTTCATCACTCATCAATTTTTCTCCGCATCAGTCGCCAAATACAACCAGACGATCAGACTGAATGCCGCCCTCTATCAGCTGACCAAGACCAGAGATTCTGAATCCAGGAGCGAGATTGTCAGCGTCTTTGCCATTGCGCCTGGACTCATCGGCGTCAGCGATACCGCGGCGCTGGGCCGCGGCTACGCATACGACGAGATCCAAGTTGTGTTTAGCGGACAGTTCACTCCAGCGATTGACGACATTTCGATCGTCCTGCGGTGGCGTGGTCAGACGGGTCGCGTTATTGACACCGTCATGGTAGAAGAACACACGATAAATTTCGTGTCCTGCTTCCAGTACTGCCTTAACAAAATTGTACGCTGTATCAGATGCCTGATGAGTGTACGGGCCTTCATTGACTTGAATCGTAAATTTCATGAACCTCTTCCTTTATCCATGGATTAAAAACGGATGTGAGCAGAGGCATTCAGGTTCACGCGGGCACCACGCCAATTATCGATGTGGTATTTGGTGAACGGCAACTCAGTCAACTCAAAGAAGCGTGGCCAGCCAATGCGGTCGATCCACTCACTTGTACGCTCCCATTCCTTTGCATCTTTTTTATAGGCATTCAAGATCTTCTTGACTACCTCACTGACTTCTGGCCAGCGTGGTGGATTGTTCGGGATGCCTGCTGCCACCAGCTTGTGAAAGGTTGGCTTGCTGCGTGCATTGGAATTCTTGCCGCCAACCCAGATGGCAAACTTTGAATGCTCTGGATCATTGATTTGCATCGGTGGGCAAGGTGGAAAACAAGCACCGCAGCACATGCACTTTTTCTCATCTATTTCCAGTGATGGCTTGCCATTGACCACAGCAGGGCGAATAGCCGCTACCGGGCAGCGAGCAACAACTGAGGGGCGCTCACAAACATTGGCAACCAGATCATGGTTGATCCTGGGCGGTTTGGTGTGCTGGATGTTGATTGCGATATCACCCTGGCCACCACAGTTTATCTGACAGCAGGAAGTGGTGATACGCACGCGGTTTGGCATCTCTTCATGGGTGAATTCATGATAGAGCTCGTCCATTAGCGCCTTCACAGCACCAGAAGCATCAGTGGCCGGAATATCACAGTGCAGCCAGCCCTGGGTATGTGAAATCATGGAAACCGAGTTGCCGGTACCACCGATGGGGAAGCCTTCGGCCTGTAGCTTGTCGATCAGCGGCTGAACCTTCTTCTCTTCGCTGACCATATATTCAATATTGGAACGTATGGTAAAGCGTACATGACCTTCGGCGAATTCATCGGCGATATCCATCAGCTTGCGGATAGTATAGGTATCCATCTGGCGCTGAGTACCGGCACGTACGGTCCAAACTTCGTCTCCGTTTTTGGCGACATGATGCAGGACACCTGGACGTGGACGATCGTGATATTTCCACTGGCCATAATTCTTCTTCAATACAGGATGCATGTACGGGAAGGCTTCCGGTACACCGCTCTCAATTGGCATGCGAGGTGCAGACATTATTACCTCCAATTACATTTAAAACAGATTGTTGTTAGATTTGCCGGATGCTCATCTCAGAACATCCGGCATCTTGTTTTGGTACGTGCGCTTAGCCAGCCTTGCGGTCAAACCACTTCTTGGCTTCATCATCCCAACCATCAGTACGAATGTATGGGTTCGTGCGCGGATTGTTAATCATGTTCGGATCGACATCAACCTCAATACCTTCAAGGAAGTTCATCAGACCTATACGCTCGATCATTTCACCAGTACGCTCATGTTCCAGGGCGTTTTCGGCAAAGAAGTCAATAACCTTGCCAGCCAGTTCTTCCAGAGCCTCATAATCCTCATCGGTATCAAGCTTCATGAACGGGACGATTACAGTACCCATAAGGTCGCCGATCTTCAGCGTACGCTTGCCACCAATCAATATAGTGATGCCTTTGTCATCGCCAGGAGACAGAGCTTTGGTCATCACGTTGATGCAATGCATACAGCGTACGCAGCTTTTGTTGTCTACCGCCAGGCTGTCGTCATCATTGAGTGACAGAGCGCCAGTCGGGCAACGGGTAATTACATTATCAATAACGTATTTGCGGCCCTTGGCATTGACGAAATTCTTCACCTCAGCCTGGTCTACCTTCATGTCATCACGCCAGGTACCGATGATGGACATGTCGGATCGCTGGATTGAGTTCATGCAATCATTGGCACAGCCAGAGACCTTGAACTTGAACTTGTATGGCAGGGCAGGACGGTGCATGTCATCCAGAAATGCATTGACCAGCATGCGCATGGCTCTACCTTCATCAGCGCAGGAATGTTCACAGCGGGCTGCGCCTACACAGGACATCCCGGTACGCACGGCTGGGCCGGCACCGCCCATGTCAAAACCCAGTTCATTGATAGCATCAAAGGCAGGCTGAACATTTTCGCTGGAGCAGCCCTGGAACATGATGTCACCAGACTGACCGTGGAAAGCTATCAAGCCGGAACCGTACTGTTCCCAGATATCGCAAAATTTGCGGATGATATCGGTGGTGTAGTGCATGCCTGGAGGCGGCATGATACGCAGGGTGTGGAATTCAGCTGCCTTGGGGAACAGGGGCTTGTGGTTATCATCGAGTAACTCGGTAAAACGGGGGATAACACCACCGCCATAACCGATTACGCCAACCGTGCCACCTTTCCAGTAGCCTTTACGGGTGTTATAGGATGTTTCCAGCTGACCGAGGAGGTCGTTCATTACAGGTGCATAAGACTTGCCTTCATCTTTTGCCAGGCGCTTGATGCCTGTCACAAAGGAAGGCCACGGACCGCTTTCCAGCTGATCCAGCATTGGTGTGTCGTGCATTTTAGTAGCCATAATATTACTCCCGTCACAGTTCTGTAGGTTTGCAGGTTGGCCAGACAAACATATTGGCCACCCATCAGGCGCATCGGCTCATTCAGAGCTTTAAGGCCATGTACCTGTCTGAAGAGGGTCTGTAAAAATGCACCCTTTTCAACATGGGACGAATCTTAGAAGTTCATTATGCCCCCAGATATCCTTCTGATGGGGTGGGGGAAGAGATGTCATCTATCCTGAATGGGATATATAAAAACTCATGAAAATTGTGCTCAACAACTTATTAACAGTAAAAACATTCATATAAATCATTGCGTTGCAAGATAGAGTTGATAAATATCATGATATGTTTATTTATCTGTGGAATTGATGTCCTTGGGAATTGATGTCCTTGGGAATTGATGTCCTTGGGAATTGATGTCCTTGGGAATTGATGTCCTTGGGAATTGATGTCCTTGGCCCACCTTGGTTTACCATGCTGCAAGTTAGCGCCGTCTAACATTCTCTTGAAGCCCTCGCTGATACGCCCTATATAATGCAAAAGATATTAGCATACAGTGGAGTGGGGAATGCTTTATTTAAGTGAGGTCTTGATTCAAAATCCTCAACTTGATGATTTTGAAGAACTAATCGAGTTGGTGCGACAACGGGCGAAAGGGGAGATGTTCTTTCGTATAGATGTCAAGCCATCCTACGGAAACACACCAGAGAACTGGGAAGACAGGCTGGAAGCCGCATTTACCTCCTGATTCAACCATGTCAACCATAGGATTTATATGTGAAATATCTGCAACTTGAAAATGAGGCGGTACAAGGAGAGGCGGAATGCTCAGCAGATGCCATTCGGCCAAAACAGGCCGAAGAAGCGCGTCTGGCACAATTGGAGGCGGAGTTATCTGCCTTGCCTGCTGACGCACCCTTACTGCAGCTAATCGGCCTGCGTAATGATATCGGCTACATTCTGCACGATCTGGAACGGCGCGATGAGGCTTGGGAATTAGGCCATAACAGCTTTCGCCAGGCCATGGCAGCACAGCTGTGGGAACAGGCAGTGCAGGGCTGCGATATCATCTATCAAGCTGAAAAGGATGATGCTATTAAAGCTTTGGCCCATGGCGTCTGGCTGGCCGTAACTTACCCTATAGATCCAGAACTATCGGTATTGGTACTCAAAAATCTGGTCGAGGAAACACCTCCCAAGGCCGATGCTGCGGCAATTCCGGCGGCAGCCGCTGCCTATTTGGTGGAATTGCGCGCTGATGGCAAGCTGCGAGAAGACCTGCAATTCTTTACTGCAGGGATGCTGGCAAATGTGGCCAAGAATCACAGTGAAGTAGTGGATAACAAAGAGATGTTTGATTTTTGGGTGGAGCGCCTGGAGTTGAACGATCCTGCCAAGTTCCTGCCACGACTTGGCAAACTGCTTGATGTGCTGGTGCCAGATTCTTGGTGGTATGATCGCGATCTGCTACGCAGCCAGTTACCAGCAGAATGAATACCATGTTTTGGCAAGAGGACACACAGCAGGAGGATTTTATTGTCCCGGACAATGTGGTTGATCTGTCTTTTCAGATCGACTGTCGCGGCCTGCTGGTAGATCACGCCTATCCCTTGTCCAGCGCCATTCAACAGGCCTTGCCATGGTTCGGTGAAAGCCGGAAAGATGGTCTGCATCTGATCCATGTGGCCGGCTCAGGCAACGGTTGGGAGCGACCAAGTGATGCTTCAGCACTGTTATTGCCATCAAGACGCACACGTTTGGTCTTGCGTCTTGCCCGCGATAGGGTGGAAAATGCACGTGCCCTGAGTGGACAGATGCTTGATATTGATGGTCATGCCTTGCGGGTGGGGGAAGCCAAAGTGTTGACCCTTAGCACGGCAGCAACCCTATATGCCCGCTATATCGCAGCTCCTGCGGACCAGGAAGAAGTGCAGTTCATCACGGAAATGGTGCAACAAATGCGAACCATGGGACTGGATCCCAAGAAGGTAATGGCCGGCAAGAAACGGTATTTCTCCACTCCGGGTGGGGCTCTTTGCGTGCGCAGCCTAATGGTTGCTGACCTGCCACCAGCCGATGCGATACGCCTGCAGGAAGAGGGACTGGGCACACAGCGCACTTTAGGTTGCGGACTGTTTATTGAACATAAATCAATAAATAAAGTTGAGCAAAAACAGTAATTTAAACAATTTTTCTAGAAACAACTTAAAGGAGTATGCAGCATGTCGTATGAAGTGAATGGCAAAACCATTGCTACCAATGAGAATGGTTATCTGGAAGATATTAGTGATTGGAACGAGGATGTTGCCAAGGTTATTGCTGAAACTGAAAAACTTGCTTTGACAGAAAAATCATGGGATCTGATTAATTATCTCCGTGATGAGTATATCCACAACGGCGGCAATCAGCCAAATGACCGCAACATGGTCAAGGCCATGGCCGACAAATGGGGGGAGAAAATCGATGCCAAGGCCCTCTATGAGCTGTTCCCCATGCAACCTTCCAAGCAGGCAGCCAAGGTTGCAGGTCTACCAGAGTCTCGCCGTAAGGGTGGGTACTGAAAAAGGCCCGTTTTCATTTATACAACAAAGCCCGCTCAGCGGGCTTTGTTGTATATGGTGTTGCAGTATTCAGTTCAGGTAGATGTTAACCAGATTTTACGCATAAAGCCGAGTAATGCTGCTTAGCTCGAACAACAGCAAATTTGGCCGTGATGAAGTACAACTGGATCCATGCTTATATTTTCATGCGGCTTGTTACACGTTTTTTTATGGCGTCTCAAAACTCGATTCCTTGAGTGACGGCATCAATTCGCTCTGCTGCCGCGTCATCTACACCAGCATAAGCCTGCAACAGGTTCCTGCCAACTCCCAACCAGTGCTCTTGCCCTCGATTGATGCATTCATGCAGCGGCGTTGATGAACCTTCATCGCACCATTTTTTGTAGGCTATCTGCAGGGCTGGAAATAGCGCCTGACGCATGCCAGTCAGATTGGCCATATAAAAATGCAAAGAAGGGATTCGCTCTTCTGCCAGCAGGTTTGGCAGGGTCGTAAGGCAATCGGCAAGATGATCACGTACTGCACGAGCCACCAGCTCAGCCTTGGTATGCCACAGTGCATTCAGCATTTTTTCCCAGTCTGATCCGAGCAGCTCTCCTGCCTCCACCTCACCGAGTTCGTGCCAGACAGCTGCAGTGGTTTCCGTTATCGTCATCTCGTTCAGTGTGCGTTCCAAATCATTGTCTATAGGGTAAAAATGTAGTGCTCGTGCCATGGCATTTTCCTTACGGCGCCAACGCCATTCCTCAATCTTTTCCCAGAGCAGACGTCGCAATGACTCCTGTCTTACATAGATCACACCATTTAGGCTCATGGCCGGTGGTGCGGTAAGATCGCGAGCATATTCACGTGCAGTGATCAGGACACGATGACCAAGGTGTTCGGTGCGTTCATGGAGTTCGGCAAGGAAAAAATGTGGCTTGGACAGACCACCGTAGCCACCACTATATACCAGTCCATCTGGCAGCAGCTGTTCATTGAGCAGCTCAGGCTCGAATGGCATAAAGGTTTGAGTCTTGACCTCGATGGGTTGATAATCGTCCTCTTCCAGCTCACCCCAGAGTCGCTCGCGCTCAGTCAACCAGTCACCTAACTGCTTCTCCGGCAGACGTTGTGCGTAGCCCAGGCCCATCTCCCAGCGGAAATATTCGCGCATTTTGAGCAGGTAAATACATAATGAGTAGTTGCGTGCATGTTGGGCATCTGAAATATGACAATTGTGTTGCACCTGGGCTGTGATGGCTTGAAGGTCGTTGCGCATGGCTGCCTATGGATTTGGTTTGATATTAAAGGTTGAGTAAAATACTCGGTATCAGCAAAGCTAACATGCTTTATAGTAGCTGCCAATGTTAAATTAAAGAGGTTTAATCATGCGTATCAAAAGCAAATGGCATAAAAAGGATCGACCTAAATCTATTGAGGAGCAGGCCTCGGTGCTTGGCTTCATCACCTGGCGTATCGCCAATGAGAGAGCCAATAAAATGTATACGGCTGGCTTTAATTTCACCTCACAGACGCAATTGCTGGCTGTAGTGGGTGAGTTTGCTATTTTTCTTTTGCAGCTGGTCGATCGTATTGTGCATGGGCGTATGCCAGATGAAGAACGCTTGCCTTTGATGGGAGCCCTGGCTCAGCACTTGATCCGCACCATGGTGGACAATCTTACCGAGGATTTCGGCCCAGCTGATTACCGTACTGGCTTTGTCAGCACGATCAATCAGCGTTTTGATGACTATGCTGAATTTGGTTTTACTGATGGCGATCCCAGTTATCAGGCATTGCGCTATCTGGGTCAGTGTATTGATGCGGTGGCAGGCGGTGAAGCAAACAAGTGGGTAATTGAGCAAGTCATTGATATTGAGGCACCCGAAGCCATCAAGAGCCTGAAAAAAGGTCTGGCTGATGTGCTTGCCGACATGGAAGCATGGGCGCCAGCCACCTGATCGTGTATTCAGCATGCTAGGATCAGCTTTTTTTGCCCTATGGAACAGTTGATGCGTGGACGATTCATTACTCTGGAAGGCGGCGAGGGTGCTGGCAAAAGCTCCAACCTTGAGTATATAGAACAATACCTTACGATTGCCGGCAAACAGGTGATCCGTACCCGTGAGCCTGGTGGTACGTTGCTGGGAGAACAGTTGCGCACTCTGCTGCTGGATTGCAAGCAAAGCGCCATGTCAGCCGACACGGAATTGCTCCTGATGTTCGCCGCCCGCGCCCAGCACTTGCATGAACTAATCTTGCCAGCGCTTGAGCGCGGTGATTGGGTGCTGTGTGATCGATTTACCGATGCCACCTATGCCTATCAGGGAGGAGGGCGCGGTATTGCCAATGAGCGCATTCAAGCACTTGAGCAATGGACTCAACAAGGACAGCGGCCAGACCTGACCTTATTACTGGACTTACCGGTAGAACAAGGTTTGGCCAGGGCAGGGGCGCGTAGCTCACCAGATCGCTTTGAGCAGGAACAGGCTGAGTTTTTCAATCGAGTCCGTAACACTTATCGACAACGCGCAGCGCAAGAACCTGAGCGTTTTCGTATCATTGACGCTAGCCACCCACTGGCCGAAGTACAGGAACGGATAGCCGAAGTATTGGCCAGCTATCTGGCAGGGCAATAAATCATGTCGGTTTATCCCTGGCAACAAGAAATCTGGCGATCAGCACAGCAACTCATAAAGGCGGATCGTCTGCCTCATGCGCTGTTGCTAAGCGGCCCGGCGGGGCTGGGCAAACTCGATTTTGCCCGTCTGTTGGCGCAGTTTCTATTATGTGAAAACCCAACGACTGAACATGCTTGCGGTCATTGTCAAGGCTGTCACCTATTTGCCGCCGGTACTCACCCTGATTTTCAGGCCATCCAGCCGGAGGAAGAGGGCAAGGAGCTCACCATTGGCCAAATACGTGAGCTGTTGAGCTGGCAGACATTGACGCCACAATATGGCCGCGCCCGGGTCGTAATTATCGAGCCTGCCGATCGCATGAATCAAAATGCGGCTAACGCCTTGCTCAAAACCCTGGAAGAGCCTGCACAAAACGCCCTGATTTTATTGGTTACAGCACATTCAGCCAGTTTATTGCCCACCATCCGCAGTCGCTGTCAGCAATGGTCATTTGCCATACCCAGCAGAGATATCAGTTTGCCCTGGTTGGCAGAACAGTTGACTGATAAGGCTTTGGCCGAATTGACTTTGGCCATAAGTGACGGCGCACCCTTGCGCGCAGCCAGCTTGGCCAGATCAGGTGGCTTAGAGCTGCGCACTGATTTGTTTGCTGATTTCGAGGGATTTTTACAAGGGAAGACAGAGCCGGTTTTGTTGGCAAGTCAGTGGTTGAAGCTTCCCTTAATAGAAGCGTTTTCTACATTGCATGGTTGGCATGTAGACATGGCTCGTCTCAAGATCGATGTGAATACAACGCAATTAAACAATCCAGATCTGCGTAAGCGTTTGCAAGTATTGAGTGAGCAGGTAGACTTAACACACTTGCTGCAGCGGCAGGTGCAATTGCAAGAAGCCATGAAGCGGATGCGCGGCCATCCCAACATACAATTACTACTGGAAGAGATGCTGCTCAGTTGGAGCAGTGCAAATGAAAAACTGGCGCGACGCGCCACCCAAATGAGATAAGCCATTATGGAAACCAAGGCACCTGCCAGACAAGGCATACTCTCTCTGACCATCAAGGACAAAACAGCACTATACGCAGCTTACATGCCGTTCATTAAAAATGGCGGTCTCTTTATCCCCACCAACAAGGATTATGTGCTGGGAAACGAGGTGTTCATGCTGCTGACCTTGATGGAAGAAAAAGAAAAATTACCTGTTGCCGGTAAAATCATCTGGATATCACCAAGAGGGGCTCAGGGTAACCGTGCGGCCGGAATTGGTGTGCAGTTTGGCGAACAGGATGGTGGTGCAGTGCGCAACAAAATTGAAGTCTATCTGGCTGGCGCGCTCAAATCAGATCGCCAGACCCATACCATGTAAGAGATCACACTGGGGCATTTGCCCCCCACCCATGAAATAACACCCATGCAAACGCAACTCATCGATTCACATTGTCATCTGGATCTACTGGATACATCCGCTTGCCCAGATGGACTTACAGGAATATTGGCGCAGGCCTCTGCCCAAGGGGTGAGTGATGTCCTTTGTGTGAGTATCAACTGGGAGAATTTTTCCGTTGTGCAGAGTCTTGCGCAGCAACATGAACACGTTTATGCCACCGTCGGCGTACACCCCAATAGTCGTGAAGGACACGAGCCGACTGTCGATCAATTGGTGAGCGCGGCTACACAAACAAAGGTTGTAGGTATTGGTGAAACCGGACTTGATTACTATCGTTGTGAAGGCGATTTAAGCTGGCAACAACAACGCTTTCGTCATCACATTCAAGCAGCGCGCATGGCTGGCAAGCCACTCATAATACATAGCCGGGATGCCCAGCAAGATACAATCAGACTACTGAAAGAGGAGAGGGCAGATACCGTCGGCGGTGTCATGCACTGCTTTGTCGATGACTGGCATACGGCAGAACAAGCTCTGGAGATGGGTTTTTACATCTCATTTTCCGGCATCATCACCTTCGCTAGTGCCAAGCAGGTACGCGAAGTTGCCGCTCGTGTGCCAAGTAACAGGATTTTGATTGAAACAGATGCCCCTTATCTGGCGCCTGTACCCCATCGTGGCAAGCAAAATTATCCTGCCTATGTGCGCCATGTAGCGGAACATCTTGCAGATGTGCGAGATACATCTCTGGAGGATATCGCCGAGATCACCAGTGCCAATTTCAAGCGGCTATTCAGGCTCAATTAAGCAACATTCTCAAGAGGTTTCCACCTGCTTGAGAGCCATCAGCCCGCCTTTGAGCAAACATACATCAAAGTCCCGTTCAGTGAGCAGAAAAACTGCCGATGAACTACGCCGACCACTGTCGCAATAGACAATGTATTTTTTATTTTGATCAAGACTGCCTACTTTCAGGCGCAACATAAAGAGAGGAATGTTCAAACTGCCAGGAAGCGCAGCGTTCTTGTGCTCACTTTCCAACCTGACATCCAGCCAGGTAGCCATGCCTGACTCCACCATTTTCTTCGCTTCTTCATAGTCCAGATTTTTCAACACTGGCTCTTTGAGCAACGAAGTAAAATCAGCCTTGGCCAGACGCATCAATACACCATCAGTCAGCATGGTCACGTTGGCATTTCGTTTGCTGTCTGAGATCAGCGCCTCCTCACCAAAACCACTACCATTTGCCAGTTCTGCCAACTTGATCGTCTGCCCGGATTTAGCCAGCAGCCTGGTCACTGCAACACGGCCCTGCTTGATGTAATAATAATAATCGCCATCATCGCCTTGGTTGATTATGACATCACCAGCGTACACTGATACGGCCTCCATTTTTATAAATACTTTTTGGATATTCGACGCAGGGATACGGTGAAAGATGTTGGAGCGCAACATATGCATCATCCAGTCACCATCATCAACTTCTTCTTGCTCACCATCGATCTCGGCCACCATATAATCAGCATTTTGACCCCAGGTCAGCAATAGATCGAGATGATTATTATCTACCTGAAAATAAAATACCTGACTACGCGCCTTGGCAGTGGCCTGACGGGGGCGGTGATGATCGAGGGGGAAACGTGAAGCTGGTGTTGCCCCGGCAACGACACGGGGCGGTGTGCCATCCTCAGCATCCAACTCAATCTCACCACCAAGAATGTAATAGGAGTGATTATCGGCGTCGCCCTTGCTGAACAATGTTTCGCCTGCTGCAAGGCGCTCAACAAAGGTACGACGAGAAAGCTCCTGCAGATTATCCTGAGTAAGCTCGGAGAGCGGTATGTAGTTCCGCAGGTATTGGGGTTCGACCCTTGTTTTACTTTCAGCCATGATATTTTCAGGATCGCCCAAGACAGTTCTTGTAAGGTAACCAGATGGTATCTGAATTATAGGCGAAATAAGTCCTAATACTAAAGAGCCGTCCTCAGACCGCCGGAGCTGCGTATGGGCAAGCTGCTATCTGTGTTCACAGTCCATGCATATGGCGTCATATTGATATGCGTATAATGTATATTATGTTAAATGACGCATATACCTAAACAAACGATGCAGGTTCAGGGATTCAACCCCATTCTGTAAAGGTTAATTGGTGCCCGGGACCGGAATCGAACCGGTACGGTGTTACCACCGAGGGATTTTCTTACCAACTACGGTTTTTACCGCTACGCATGCAGATCGTATTTGTGGTCTGGACTTTCTCTTTGCCTTATTCTGCGCACAGAACTTAGGCAGGAGCCGTCAAGTCTCTACACTTTCCCGCAATATATTTCTGCTGGGCTTAGCTCGGGATTGCCACCATCCCATTATATGGATGCTGAGGTTTCCCCGAATTTGACTCCATTCACGCCAGCCGTTTCCGTGCTGGGTGCTCAATTTACTTAAGTCCCTTGCGTCTACCAGTTTCGCCACCCGGGCTTGGGTTTAGCTGGAGTATTTTAGCCGAAGTTACCCGCCAGTAGCCAGTTGCTTTTCTGCGTATGCAGTGACTGGTTAGCTGAAGTGTAAATTTGAAGCTGATGATTGGTGCTCTGAGATTTATTGGAGGCTGGACCCGGAATCGAACCGGGGTGCACGGCTTTGCAGGCCGCTGCATAACCACTCTGCCATCCAGCCAAATCTGTGTCAGCACATTGTTATGCTGAAAAAAAACCCCGGCAGTTGGTCCGGGGTTTGGTGATTGGAGCGGGAAACGAGACTCGAACTCGCGACCCCAACCTTGGCAAGGTTGTGCTCTACCAACTGAGCTATTCCCGCAACGTCAATTGAGCCGCTTATTGTAGTGAACACGCGCCAGCTGTCAAGTGTATTTTGAAATCTTGTTCGCCCCAGGCAATAAAATTCGCTGCTGATTAAGCTCTACAGAGGCTGTGCAGGGATGTGAATTGACCTCGGCAGGTAAGAAAGTAGCGATTAGCCTGCCCTTTAATTGCGATCAGATCGGCGGCGAGCAGAAACCGACACCTTCGCCGATCCAGCCATTCGACATCATTGACCGATAGGTTTCACCGCTAGCGACAAAGCGGTGATTGCTGTCCTGTTGCGCGGCACGGTCGTTGTATAGTCGCCAGACTGGCTGGCTACCAGTTGGGCAGCTGTCATTTTTCGACATTAGTGCGCGGAATGCCACGCCTTCGTAAATCCAGCCGCTGGCCGGTTGCATGAGATGCTCACATTCAGCGCTATCGGCTGTGTAGAAATGTGAATTGACCAATGCAGAGTAGAAACGACACACTGGCTGTGCAGCCTCCGGCGCGGGGTCTTCGGCGGGCCAAACCTTGAAACCATCATCAGCAATCAGCCATGGCGACGCATTACCGGCCGCACCGTTAAAGATGCCGTCGCGTTCCGCATTGCTCGCGGTGATGAAGTAGTGGCCAGTCTCGCGATTGTAGAAAGAATGAACTGGTATTGAATCCGGCGCGGCCTCGACCGTGACGCTCCAGTCCGATATTTCTTCCTCGCGTTCATCTGGATGCAGACGTCGTACAAGCTTGCCTGGATACACTCCTGCGGGTAGGCCTGACACAGTCGTCGTCAATGCAGTGTTCGGCGGTGCCTTCGTTGCAAAATCTTCGCGGTATGAAATGTATTCCAGGATCAGTGTACCGTCCTCAACGTGAACCGTCATCGGGTATTCCGGCAAACCCCATGCTGGCAAGTCTTGCCGCCAAGCCTATGAACACAATACCTGCCAGTCTGTTGAGCATATTCTGCGCCCGATCGGATCTCATGAGCCACGTGCGGAGGTTGCCGGCCATGATGGCGACGGTGCCGAAGACGAGAATAGTTGCAATGATAAATAACCCGCCCAACAGAATGAGTTGCATGGTCACTGAACCACGTGCCGGATCGGCGAACTGAGGCAGGAACGCAAGAAAAAAGATGGACACCTTCGGGTTGGTGATGTTCATGATGATGCCACGCCGATACAGCTCAGCACGCCCGGGCCCGGAGTATACTCCCTCCGACAAGCTGGCGGGTTTCGCCCGGAACATCTGCCACGCGAGATAAACTAGATAGGCTGCTCCACTGAATTTCAGCAGCGAGAACGCTAGTGCAGACGACTGAAAGATCGCTGCTGCGCCGAAGGCCACGATCATGCTGTGCGCAACAAGTCCGGTGCACAGTCCAAGCATCACGACCAGACCGGCAGTTCGCCCGTGCAGCGTGGATTGCGCCAGGACAAAAATGTTGTCCGGTCCTGGCGCCAGTCCGAGCAGGAGAGATGCGGTAAGAAAAGTAAATACTGTTTCAGCAGATAACACCGTTCACCTCGGGTTCGAGCAAAAGCCGTGTCGTCGATACAAGTGCAATGTAGTCGTCTGCAAGCTCATAGACTACGAAGCACTGTGTGTGTGCCCTGAATTCTCTCTTTGATTTTCATACCGCGCATAAGCGGGACGAACGCCCTGCTCTGCCTCCCTGCATCCCCATCACCTATTCTGCAGTTTTCCTTTGACTTAACCCCAAGCTGCTCCTTCAGCCGAATTAGCGTGAGGGGCATCAAGTCTCCTTTGAGCAATTTGTTAAAAACTTACTGGCCCATGACTTTTAAAGCAATATATGGCGCCACAAAAAACACAAGTGTCATGATTTTGTAGATGCTTAGGAATTCAAAATACTTAGAGTCAAGCTCCTTACCGCTTACTCTGAAAAATTTGCTATGAATGGAAGATATTGTTCGATTCATAAACACAATAACTATTGTCGCCAAGAGAAGATAGGCAATATTGATTACTGATGCCCAGCCTAATAACTCGGTTAACTGTGAAAGTGTAAGCATGATTTCCCCTCATACAGCACAAATGACTATAGCTCGCCTCACGCTGCTACCGCAACTTGCCCTCTTGTCGCTTTTACAAAGTTATGTTTAATAGTTGAATTCAAGCGCCCTGCCTATCAACCCAGAGTCGGGTAATCTGTATATCCCTTGGATCCGGGCGTATAGAACGCGCTCATGTCCGGCTCATTTACAGCCGCGCCAGTCTTCCATCTCTCGACCAAATCTGGGTTAGCAATGAATGGTCTGCCCACGGCGATCAAATTGCCTTTATTTGCAAGCAAATCACTTTCGGCACGTGCAGCATCATAGCCACCAGATAGGATCAGCGTGCCCTTGAATAATTTACGGAAGCTTGCCTTCATGGTCTCCGGCACTATTGGCGCACCCATGGACGAGTGATCGACCAGATGGATATAAGCCAAGCCGCGTGCGTTGAGTTCTTGTGCAAGATACGTGTAATCTGCCTCCATTGCGTCGTACAACGGCATGTCGTTAGATATGCCGAACGGTGATAAACGTATGCCGACTCTATCCTTGCCGATGGCGGAGATTGCCGCTTCGGCTACCTCAAGCACAAAGCGCACGCGGTTTTCTATCGAGCCGCCGTAGCGATCCGTGCGCTGATTCGAGTTCGGGCGGATGAACTGCTCAAGCAGATAACCGTTCGCACCATGTAATTCGACGCCATCGAGCCCCGCCGCCATCGAGTTCTTCGCGCCTTGTGTGAATTCTGCAATGGTGGTCTTGATGTCCTCTTCGGTCATTGCCTGTGGCATGGCATTTGGCTTCATCACCTCGGCATCGGTGTATATTTCGCCAGCAGCCGCTACTGCGGACGGTGCCAGAATACGCGCGCCAGCAGGCAGGTTAAGCGGATGAGCGATGCGCCCGCAGTGCATTAACTGCATAAATATTTTTGCACTCTGCGCGTGAACTGCATCGGCAATGAGCTTCCATCCTGCTATTTGCTCTGCAGAAAATATCCCCGGCATACGCGGATAGCCCAAGCCGTTGGGAGACGGTGATACGCCTTCAGTAATGATGAGCCCCGCTGTTGCTCGTTGCGCGTAATATTGCGCCATAAGCTCGTTCGGGATATTGCCAGTGGCGCGGCTGCGCGTCATCGGAGCCATGACCAGATGATTCTGTAATGTGAGTGATCCCAGCGTGGCTTTTGAGTATAGAAGTGACATGATTAATCTCCTGAAAAATGGTTGGGTCAATCTGCGGACAAGAAGAATTGCCCGAGGCTTCCCGGCTAACTGCATGGGTTGATCGGCACCAACATCGGCATAAAAAAGCGGATACTGCCAACTCAGGCAGACAACCGCACTCACCCGATGCCGTGCTTGATGCCCTCAACAGCTATGAAAACCATATCTATCGAGTATAGGAACGATAAGTGCCCTTTACCATCCTGAAATCCTGTTCCAGTCCGTATCATTGAAATAACCTCCCCCGCCGGCATTCAAACAACTCTTGTACCGGGATAACAGCGGCGGCCGATCGTCACCAGATCTCGTACTCGATTGGCAATTTGATTGCCGGGCTGCTCAGGCTGGTGGTTAAGCGTATGCCTGATGCCTAAGAGAGACAGGGGCTGTGGCTGGTGCTGCGTTTGCTGAAGGTGCGTCGGCAGCTGATGTAGGCCGATCTGCAGGAGCCTACCGATATCACTATTTGGGGCACTAAGTGGCCTGGGCGCTATTTATTGCGCTTGTCGCGCACGTAGAGCGCTTTGGAAGGGGTGTCGCCGATCTGCCTCGCCTCGATATCGAACAGCTTGGTGGCGGTCACCAGTTCGCCCAGCTTGGCATAGCCATAATTACGCGGGTCAAATTCCGGTGACTGTTTTGCGATATTGCTGCCAACCGGCCCTAGTTGCGCCCAGCCACTGTCGTCAGAAGAGGTGTTGACTGCGTTGCGCAGCAGATTGACCAGGTTGGTATCCTGTTTCAGTTCGCTGGTCGTCTTCTTGGCAATCGCCGTGCTCTCGTCACTCTTCGAGCGCAGCACCTCGGTATAGATGAACTTGTCACAGGCGGAGACGAATGCGGCTGGGGTCTTGCGTTCGCCAAAACCGTATACCAACAGGCCGGACTCACGGATACGGGAGGCCAGCTTGGTGAAATCACTGTCGCTGGAAACGATACAGAAACCGTTAAAATTATTGGTGTAGAGCAGATCCATGGCATCGATAATCATGGCGCTGTCGGTAGCGTTCTTGCCCTTGGTGTAGGCGAACTGCTGCATCGGCTGGATCGAGTGTTCCAGCAATACCTCTTTCCAGCCCTTGAGCGCCGGTCCGGTCCAGTCACCGTAGATACGTTTGACATTGGCCGTGCCGTAGTTGGCGATCTCAGCCAGCAACCCCTCCACGATACTGGGCTGGGCGTTGTCGGCGTCAATTAGTATAGCGAGCTTGTCGGTCTGTTCCATGATTCAGTTCCCCTGCTGGAGTGATACCGTTTTGTAGCACACAAGAGGCTGTAATGACGAGGCTAAGCTTATGGATTGTGCTGAACGTACTGGCTCCTTGTCTAGTCTTCCTGCTCAAACTCCAGGTGGGCGCATCTTTGTGCGCACTGGTCTTGCTCCCTTGAAAGGGAAAAGTTGTGTAAGTTCTTTGCAGGGAAGGGCTTTCCACATACGGCGCAATACCTGATGGTTATTGCGCCCTGCAGTGCTACAAAGCTCCCCTCTCCCGCAAGCGGGAGAGGGGTTGGGGGAGAGGGGAACGGCCTGAGGCTTGCAATATGTCGCCATCTACACAGAACGCTTGGCTGAGTCGCGCATAAAACCATTAGTTGGCAGCAATAGCCACGATAACACTTTGGCCGAGACGATCAATGGGCTGTACAAGGCCGCACTGATCCAGCTTCGCGCACTGTTGAAGACGAATGAAGCCGTGCCCGTCAGACAAGATTATGAGCGTGAATTAGAAACTCAGTTCCCTCGTTATCTGATTGCGTAACCTCCAGATCCCAGCCCAGCCGTTCACAAACCAGCCGGACAATCAGCAACCCAAAGGTGGTGTTGCTAAACTCTCCGGCTGTTGAGGTGATGTTGCTGGATGCACCGATAGCGCTCAGGCGCTCAGTTATTTTATCAGGAAGACCAGAGCCGAAGTCTCGCACCGAGATTTTGTTGTCGTTCATGCGAACCTCTACCTCGGCAAGTGTGTGGCGTAGCGCGTTCTGCAATAAATTGCGTAGCAGCATACGTGCTAATGCGGTATGAGTTGTGATTCTCAGCCCCAGGCTGTCGTCATAAACAGTAATCCGACCTGCATAATCCGGATGCCCACGCTCCAGCTCATCAATGGTGTTCTGCACGATCTCCTGCAGAATAACAGTGCTGACATCGCCTCTGGACGCTTCGCTGCGGGCAAGTTCAAGCAAGACTTCCGTATCATCACGCATGGTTTGCATGGCTCGGCGGATGCGGACGAGAGTCTTCTGATCCGCCACAGACAGGCTTTGGCGTTGCTCCAACACATTCAGTGCGCCACTCATCACGGCCAGAGGAGTACGAAGTTCATGGCTGGCCAACTTAACAAACGATTTTTCCCGCTCGATATGGTTTTCAAGCGCTAACAAGAAGCGGTTAAATGCCTCGGCGATATCGCAAAATTCCTGATCGCGATAGTCCGTGGCGATTTGCTGCATAGACGATCCGGGCATCGTGTTTTGTACTTCACGGGTTAGCTTTTTGAAAGGGCGCACCAGGTATTGGGCACCTGCTCGAGCAATAAAAAAGCCGACAAGAAGCATAAGACATGCCACACTGATCAGAACAAGCTGAGCCAGAAACAGACGGTTTTCCATGATGCTAATATCCTGGGCCAGAAAGAGCTTGCCATAAGGCTCTTTCAGTTGCTCACCGTATATCAGCAGTGTGGTCTCCCCTGCTTCAATTTCTTGAGAAAATGGCATGGTACGATTCTGAAAATACTCCGGTAGTACAGTTTCTCCATCTCCTTGCGCAAGGAAAATCGCCTCCAGCCGTGCCGTTTTTATAGGTTGAAAATCCCCTTGCTGGAGTTGCTCCGTAAAAAACTCCGCATCCGCCTTCAGTTCAAGATCCAGAATTGTGTCTTCAATATCCTCCACAAACAGATCAACAACAAACATAGAAGTTACAGTGGTGGCGGCAATTAAAAGCAACAGGGTTCGGGCTAAACGTGTGGTCAAAGATGACTTCATGGCGTATCTGGTTCCCAATTCGTTGGGACGTCCAAACGGTAGCCCCGCCCGTGGATCGTTTTTACTAACCCACTGCCCAGGCCTGCCTGCAGAGACTTTCGAAGTGTATAGATATGGGTACGAAGACTGTTGCCCTCGGTCTCTCCGTGACGAGCGCCCCATAAGGCGTCACTTAGCACCTCATGGCTGAGAAAACTCGGATACGCGCGCACCAGCAATTCAAACAGGCGGGCAGGCGTGCCAGACAAACCGATTTTCAGTCCACGCAGCTCCACTTCCAGCGTACCCGGATCAAACCGAATATCACCAGCTACCAAAACCGGCCCCTGTGGTAAATATCGACGATGCAGCGCTTCGATCCGAAGCTGTAGTTCACGCAACTCAAACGGTTTAACAAGGTAGTCATCAGCGCCGCAATCAAATCCTTTTTCTTTATCGCTCAGGGCGCTCAGAGCCGTCATCAGGATAACAGGGGTCCGGGACTGCAGGTCTTGGCGAATACGCTGACAAATATCGTAGCCACTGACGCCGGGGAGCATCAAGTCGAGGACGATAACGTCATAGCTTTGCGTGGCCAACAGATGTAACGCGGTCAAGCCATCAGCGGCGAAGTCCAGTATGTAACGATCTTCACCCAGAAACTCGAACATGTTTTCCGCAAGATCGACCTGGTCTTCGACAATCAAAAGCCTGAGTGGCACATGATTAGATGTCATTCGAGCGATCCCCGTCGGCAGCAGATGCCGCTTGTTGATCGCGTAGCGCCCCCTCAATGACCAACAATTGATAGCGTTGGTTTTCCATGAGCTTTTTAGCCGAAGGAGACAAATCAGCTACCTTGTCATCTGACCACGTGCGTGGAACTGCAACATACCAACGCTGAAACATATTGGCCGCCTGCAATTGATTCAAACTATTCTTAGTTAATCTAAGAGCAGTTCCGTCTGAATAGAATCTGGCTGAAAATGGCAGTTCATCCAGATATATCAATGGGCTGTCATCAACACCTTTGATTTGTTGATAATAGTTTACCAGCTCTTTCTCTGTCTTGAATGGGTTCCAACTTATAGCAACCAGGACCACTATAGTGGTTAGTAAAACAGGAACCACCGCCACCATCCCGACCCGCATCCGCGACAACCAGAAAGACTCAAATCCCGACACCCAACGACCAATCAGAATGGCAGTGAACGGTAACGAGGGTAGCGTATAGGTCCAGAGGATATTGCCGGCAAATGTAAAAAACAGCATTGGCGTCAGCGCACTCACCAGCAAAAAGATAATGCCGGGATTTAATATATTCTGGCGCACGACGGCAATTCCCTTACCTCGAAAAAAGGCCCCAGCCAGACTCATCAGCGCAACGATGCCCCAAGGGAAGGATGCCAACAACCAAAACACCCATATCATGCCTTTGGGCTGATTATGGGCATTGCCGTATAGGTCTCCTGCCCATCCCGGATCCAGAAACCGGCGGATATGCTCCCCCACAATAAAGTAATCCAAAAACCCAGGCGTTTTGAGCTCGGCCAGCAGATACCAGGGACAGGCCAGCAGAACGGTCATAAGCATCCCTCGCCACCAAGGCAATCGGCGCAAATTGTTGGCTGCTTCCTGCCATGAGAAGAGCAACCACAACGCGATGGGAGTTCCGATTAGCACTACGGCCAAGGGTCCTTTAGAAAGGAGTCCGATCGCTAATCCAAGAAAGAAAAGCCACCGCCACAGACCGTCCTCTCCCGACATCACCAAATAAAAACTGACCAGAGCAATAGTCGTGCCCAACACCAGGAAAGAGTCTGTCATTACGGTGCCAGCGCTGCCGTAGCTAAGGGCCATAGTTGCGAAAATCAGACTGCTCCACAGAGCTACTTGAACATTCCAGAGTTGCTGCGCCAGTCGCCAGACCAACCAAACCATCACAAGCGTTGCCAGCCAGGAAGGTAAACGCAGCGAAAATTCCGAGACACCAAAAAGCTTGATGGCCGCTGCCTGAGCCCAAAATGACAAGGGTGGTTTTGCCCAAAAGGGAACGCCGGGCTCAAACCAGGGAGTAATCCAGTCGCCGGTTTCAACCATCAGGCGGGTGATTTCCGCATAGCGAGGCTCGGTGGTGTCGGCAAAGGGAAAGAGCGCCATGCCAATAAAACGGCTAAGCATTACTGTCGCCAATATCATTAGCCAGAGATTAAACCGCTTTGACATGACGTGCCTCCGTCGTTTTGCACTTAACCTGTTGACGCATGCCATCCCGATTTTCGATCACGCCCTCTATCAGGTAGACAGGCCGCTGCTTCGACTCCATGTAGGTCTTGCCGACATATTCACCAACGATACCCACACTCATCAATTGGATGCCGCCCAGAAAACTGATAATGGCCATCAGCGAGGGATAACCACTGGTCGCATCGCCCAATATTATTGCCTTGGCCACGATCCACAATCCGAACACCGCTCCCATACTGGCGGCAATTAGCCCAATAACAGTCGCCCAACGTAATGGCGACACGGAAAACGAAGTCAGTCCTTCAAGTGCCAGCCCCACCAGTCCGGGGTAATCCTGTTTTGTCTCACCCGCCGCACGGGGCTCGCGATCGTATTGAATGACCTGGGTGGGCATGCCTATCCAGGCAAACAGCCCTTTCATATAACGGTTGCGCTCCTTTAGCTCCAACAGAGCATCAACTGCTTTTCGACTCATCAAGCGAAAATCGCCAGTATCTACTGGAATGTCCGTCCAGCTGGCCCGGTTCAATAACCGGTAAAAGAGGTATGCACTCCAGCGTTTGAATGCGGTTTCACCTGCGCGTGAACGACGCTGCATCAGGACAACGTCCACACCAGACTGCCAGCACTCAATCATGGCTGGAATCTGCTCGGGTGGATCTTGCAGATCCGCATCCAGCACAATCACCGCATCCCCCCTCGCATGCTCAATTCCCGCTGTCATTGCGGCCTCCTTACCAAAATTTCTACTCAGTTTGATAAGACGTATACCAGGTACTCGGTCTATAACACTCCGGATGTATTGGACACTGCCATCGTCACTGCCATCGTCAACCAACACGATCTCCCAGCGCAGATCCAGCTTGGCAAGCACAGCTAGAACCCGCTCAAAAAAAAGAGGCAGCATCAGACGCTCGTTGAATATCGGCACCACCACTGATAAAAGAGGCCCATCAAGCGGCACATCAGGTAATTCAAAATATTTGTTCATGGAAAACCAGCCTCTGATAGACGACGTAATTCAGTGCAGCGACAAGCCCTGTGGTTACGACTTGTGCAAGCATGACGGGAAGCTTCAGGACATGATTGAGCAGAAAGAAAAAGACGAGATTGCAGAGCCAGGCGACAAGACAGGAGCCAACATAGCGCCACAACGTAAACCTGTGAGAGCCGGCATTGCGGAACGCCAAGCGCCGCTGGAGACCATAGTTTAACGCCGCACCGGACACGCTCCCGCTCGCGGTTGCCAGTGTTGGTTCAAGCCCGACACTGATCAACACGCCCATTACGAGCCAATGAAACAGCGTGGCAAGGCCACCGGCCGCTATAAACCCCTGCAATTGAAACGATATGAATTTATTTATGATGAAAGAAACCATTTTGGAGACAGATAAAGTCGATCTGACATTAAGCGGGCACCATAGCCCAGCGCGTGTCACAGCTTTGTGGAGGTTTCATCAAGAAAATGTCAAAACTTGAGATGGCTGAAGATTAAAACCATCTTCAGGTGGTTAATAGTTCAACACCAGAGTTTAATTTGCCGGGTAGCTCATAGCCGATGGGACTTCTGTGGAATGGTGGCCTTCACCGCCTTCTTCTTATGCTTCGTGGCATATAGTATTCACGCCGTTCGCCCATCAGCAGCCCATATTTAATCGCTTATCGCGCCAACCTCAGTGCTCTGGCACCCAGACCTGCTTCAGGCGCAATATTGTGCTTGCCGACAGGCCATGTAACTTCAATCCCAACAGGGCTTTTAGAGTCTCTTCCTTCTAATCACTGGGTAGCCCTTAAGATCACGATTCCGGCACAACTCCAGACTGGTATTTGCTTTGTCACTCTCCAACGGTTAAGCGAACTCTACCTATCTATTAACCCGGCATGGATATAGAACATGATATACTTCAAGGATGAAAAGAGAAGACGCGAGAAGCCTTCCGGCAGCGGCGAAGGAAGAGAAACGAAAACAGGCCGTGCGATTACGCCAACGTGGGCAGACTTATGCGGCAATAGCCGAGGTGGTCGGCGTCCACGAACGAACTGTGATCCGTTGGATACGCACCTATGAGGAAAGTGGAGCAAAGGGGCTGAAGGCCAAAGCGTTGGGACGACCCAACGGCTCAGGACGCAGTCTAAGCCAGGAACAGGAAAAGCGGTTGCAGCAACTGATTATGGACAAGACACCGGACCAGCTCAAGATGGCTTATGCACTGTGGACACGGAAAGCGGTCAAGCAACTGATAGAGCAGGAGTACTCGATCAAGCTGGCAATCCGGACGGTTGGCAAGTATTTGTCGCTGTGGGGTTTCACGCCCCAGAAGCCCTTGAAGAAAGCCTATGAGCAAAACCCCAAATTGGTTGATCAATGGCTGAAGGAAACCTATCCAAGGATCCAGGCGCAGGCAAAAACGGAGAAGGCTGAAATTTATTGGGGCGATGAAACCGGCATGCGAAACGATAGCCAGCATGAACGCGGATATGTGCCGAAGGGGCAGACACCGGTGATCCGGCTTAATGCGAAACGGGTATCGACCAACATGTTGTCAGCCATCACAAATCAGGGGAAAGTGCGGTTCAAAGTGTTCGAGGGCAGCATGAATGCGGATGTTTTGATTGATTTCATGAAGCGCTTGATCAAGGCGGCGGAGAGAAAGGTCTTTCTGATTCTCGATAATCTGCGCGTACATCACGCCAAGATTGTAAAAGCCTGGTTGGCGGAACATAGCGCCAAAATTGAAGTGTTTTACTTGCCTGCCTACTCGCAGGAACTGAATCCGGACGAATATCTGAACTGTGATCTGAAACATGGTGTTAACAGCGGACTGCCGGCTCGCTCAAAGGACCAGCTGAAAAAGAAAGTCATCCGGCACATGCGCATGTTGCAGAAGCGGCCTGCGAGAGTCCGGAAATACTTTGAGCATCCACGCATCAATTATGCGGCCTGATTATGGCCTACTTTGATGCCGGGTTAATATAATTCGACTTTCTTCAGGCTGTTAATTTGGTATTGTTCACTCCTGAATAAGCTACGCGTTGTTCGTTCGTGTTCCTTTTTACTTGGTGATGAGCAATACCACGATGATAGTGCCGCAGCTTGCTTTTTATCGCTTGATATAGAGTTGAACTCACGAATTGAATTCAAAATCTATTATCTACACCGTACTTACTACCCTAATGGTGACCCGTAAATGGGGGACAAATGCCGGAAGGTATATAGCCTTATGGCGTGGTTGCTTCTGTCTAAACACATGTTCCTTAGAGCGTAAAACGATAAAACATCTTGCTAGCATCTTAATATTAGCGTGCACAATGCTCTGTTCTGTCCCCAGTCGGGCTGAACCGTGGCCAGACCAGCAGAGCCTGTGCTCGCCAGAACATGAAATACAGTGGCGCGGTGGCACACTGTGGCTAGAAAATGATCTGTTTGCCGGCACCGACAGAAACTACACAAACGGTGTGGCCTTGGCCCTGGTATCGCACGACATGGAAGGCAAGCTTAAGCCAGAATGTTTGCCCTGGGCGCTCGGTCTTTACACTCGCTTTCTAGGCTGGGCTGATCCAAGATTCTGGCGTAGAGCAGGAACAGAATCGGCGACACAGAACATCGTCATGCGTGCAGGACAATTAATGTATACCCCCGGGGATAATGCACGCACCGACTTAATAAGCGATGATCGCCCCTATGCAGGGCTGCTATATATGAGTATGGCGTGGAATCGCCGAGTACACCCTCAAGACGCGACCTACGATATGCTCGATGTGCGCGAACTAACACTCGGCGTTATAGGTCCATGGTCATTTGCTGAGCAGTCCCAGAATTTAGTTCATAGAGCGCGTGGCATAGATCGCTTCAATGGTTGGGGCAATCAACTGCGCAACGAGCCAGCGTTTCAGCTCTCTCTTGAGCGCAAGTTTAAAGCCTATGCCAGCGGTGCCATCAAGCCAGGCTGGGGCAGCGATCTTGTCGGCAACTATGGTTTGCGCTTTGGCAATATCAAGACTGAGGCCAGTGCTGGGGTTGAACTGCGCGCCGGCTGGAATATCCCCAATGATTTCGGCGGTTATGCACTCCGACCTGGTGCTGAAAACAGACCACCATCAGCCGCGGCGAAACTTCGTACTGCGCAATCAAAATCTACAACTGCCCCACGGCCTGGAACACACGTATTCATTAATCTGGAAGGGAAAGCCGTAGGCTGGGATTTTTCCCTCGATGGCAATTTATTCAACAGCAGCCACAGCGTTAGTCGCCGACCATGGGTTGGGCAGGCGGTAATTGGAATCAGTAGCCAGTGGATTATCTCCGGGCATGGCGTACGGCTGGCGCTGATGCGGGTTTGGCGCACGCGTGAGTTTAATGAGCAGATCGACCGCCACGCTTTTGGTTCAATCGCATTGAGTTTTGAAATTTAAATGATATAACCACGCTTGATTAATAAAACCACACTTATCCACAAAGGAACACTAATGAACAAATCAAAATATATTTCAGTCCCTGCCATTGCTATGGTATTGCTCACCACTGCAACGACCCTGCGCGCTGAGGCTGGTGGCCCTGCCGAACCCTTGGTTTTTCAAGGTGTAATGCAGCAACTCGGGCGTGATATGCAAGCCGTTACAGACGCGATTTCTACGGAAAACTGGGAAGCCGTGGCTGAACTTGCACCTAAAATTGCTCACCATGCTGAGCCACCAGCAGAAGAAAAAACACGCATCTTAAGCTGGCTTGGTAGCGATATCGGTAAATTTCATAGATTCGATGGCGAGGTGCACGAAGCGGCGGCTGCGATGAAAGAGGCAGCACAACGCGACGACGGTCAAGCGGTCATAAGTACATTTGCCAAAGTGCAGCAAAGCTGCCTGGCTTGTCACCAGAATTTCCGCAAACCGTTCGTCGAGCATTTTTATGGGCCACGATAATACGTGGCGATATTAAAGTCTCAGAGTCGAATTTTATTGAATTCTACTTGTCTGGGGTTATTCCCGCGCAGGCGAGAATCCAGGTGCGGCGGCATGATTAGCCTGTGAGAGCATCGCGGTCATTCCCACGCAGGTGGGAATCCAGGAGGCCGCATGAGCGAAGAAGGAAGTCTCTCTTCCCCTCTCCCCAACCCCTCTCCCGCAAGCGGGAGAGGGCTTTAAAGTACTGTAGGGCGCAATAACCGTCGGGCATTGCGCCGTATGCGATTTTCCGTAACATTCTAAAGACACGCCAAATTATCGGCGAGTCTGGTGTTCAGGCGGCAATTATTTTTACCGTTAACTTATTAGCGCGACACGACAATGATTTGCTGGTTCGTCAAATCGATACGTTACGCGATGTTGTTCGCTTGGTACGGTTACGCTATCCCTTTATTACTCATAGCCGAGTTGTTTTGCCCGAACATCTGCATTGTGTCATTAAGCTGCCGCCTGGTGACTTTAGATTTTTCGACCCGCTGGTATTTGATTAAGGCTGTTTTTTCCAAAGCATTGCCGATTAAGTAAATGGCGTCTGACCCTGAGGAATCATGTTAGGTTGCGTCTCGTGGCAACCGCATGTGAATAAGCGCAAGCAGATTTCCTTTTTTGTCTTGCCGTTCCTCGACGGCATAAGGCTGAAACCCCAGTTTCGGATAAAGCAGCAGACCAGCAACGTTTTGATTGAAACACGACACTGTCACCTCGGCGGCCTGATATTTTGAGAAAGCAAAGCCAATCATCTGTTCGATGAGATAGCTTCCCACGCCGCACCCACGAGCCGCCGGGGAAACGATGACGTTGCCAATGGAACAACAGCCGCCAGCCTCCCAGCGGTAGAAGTTGGCGAAAGCGACAACTTCACCGTCAAGTTCCGCTACTGTTGAGTCTGAGCGCAGTGTGATCGCGTCCTGCAACTGCGATGAGGTCAGTGGGAATGCTGCCTTTGGGAACAAGAAAAACAACTCGTCTTCGCTTTGCGGAAAACCGCAAATGATTTGAATGTCTTTTTCGGCAACAGGACGATGGGTCAGAGACATGCTTCAAGCAACCTAAC
>Ga0265293_10001283_pt1 | contig 55306 bp, 47 predicted proteins | sample Munlanlewell138R_FD_192505 | JGI IMG/M metagenome (GOLD analysis project Ga0265293, IMG submission 192505) | Leachate microbial communities from a municipal landfill in Southern Ontario, Canada - Leachate well 138R | ecosystem: Engineered > Solid waste > Landfill > Unclassified | place: Canada... | reverse complement strand
GCGCCGCTCGTCGACCTGGCGCGAGACACCGGCGGGGTTGCAGCGGCTGGAGTACCGCTTTGTGGCCGACACGGCGCGCGCCCTGCGCCTGCTGTCGCGCGGTGAAGTCGACATTGTCTCCGGGGCCCACGCGGCGGCCCACGAGCCGATGACAGGAGAGCGCCTCGTCCCGAGCACGCACACCACGGCCATTGTGTACAACCCGCGCGTCCCGGTCCTGCGCGACGCCGACACCCGCCGCGCCCTCGACCGCCTCATCGACCGCGACACCTTGCGCCACGCGCTGTTCCGCTGCCGCGAGCTGCTGGTGACGGCGCCCTGGATGTCCGCCTCTCGCGCCCCGGCGGCACCGGTCTTCTCCATTGAGCGCGCCCGGACCCACTTGCAAAAAGCGGGCTGGGCCCTCCAAGAGGACGGCTCCCTGTGGCGCGACGGCATCCCGCTGCGTTTCGACTTGCTCGTGCCCAAGCTCAACCGCACCCACAGCCGCGTCGTGCACCTGCTGCAGCGCGACCTGCACAAAGCCGGCATCCGCATGGGCTTGGTGGAGGTGGGCGACAACCTCTTTCAACAGCGCCTGCACGCCCAGCGCTACGACGCCGCCTGGGTCTCCATCGACAGCGCCGAGCCCTTTGACGGCGGCAACCTGCCCCTGCCCTACATCGACGTCCACGCCCCGCGCGACACCCTGGCCCAGCACTGCGACGACGCGCGCCCCCTGTCCTTTATCTCGCGGCCCCTGCGCTCCTTTGTCGCCCGCAACGACATCGCCGGCATCCGGCTGCGCGCCGACGAGCTCGACGAGCGCCACCTGTACCGCGTCGGCTCCGAACGAAGCTCCCGCGCAGCACACCGGGGAGGGCACCCCTGATGCTCCGGTTTTTGCTGCGCCGCATTGTCACGCTCATCCCCACGGTGTTCGGCATTGCGCTGTTCACCTTCATCCTCATCAACCTGGCCCTGGACCGCTCCAGCGCCCACACCGACACCCACGTCCACGCCCTGGACGCCTCGCAGACCTTTGCCGCGCCCCAGGCGTTCGCTGTGAATGACGACGAGAGCCCCGACGCCTACCAACGCGCCCTGGCGCTCCACCTGCCGCTGTTTCTCAACCCGGCCATCGAGGACATCCAGACCCACACCGCCCGCTCGCTCATTCAGCTCCAGCAGCCCGACACCCGCCGCCGCGCCATCCGCGACCTCATCCACCGGGGCGCCGCGGTCATCCCCTACCTGGTGCCGGAGTTGCCGCACCTGCTCCCCGACGCGCGCGACGCCGCCCTCGAAGCCCTGGAGGCCATTGCCCAGCGCATCGGCAACCACGAGGAGCTCGCGCTGGCCGAAGACCCCGCCGCATACTGGGCGCGCTACCACAGCGTGTACGGTTCCGACTACGCCTCGGCGCGCGTCACCCGCCTCATCCGCCGCCTGGTGCGACACCGCGACACCCTGGCCCTCCACGAGCTGCGCCGCCTGGACACCTTCATCCTGCCCGAGCTCATGTCCACCCTGGCCGACGACAAGCTCGACGTCGCCGCGCGCGCGCAACTGGTGGGCCTGCTCTGCGACATCAGCGGGCGCAACGACCCCTTGCTGCCGGGCGCCACCGCGGAGCAAATCAAAGAGAACCAACTGCGCTGGCAGGAGTGGTGGCACCAGCGCTACGACCTGTACACCGCCTTCACGGGCCTGCGCCGCCTCACCGGCACCGTCACCGAGACGCGCTTCTTTCACTGGATGCGCCGCGTGCTCACCCTGGACTTCGGCGTGAGCGCCAAGGACGGCCGCCCCATCCGCCTCATCCTCGCCAAGCGCCTGCCCATTACCCTGTGGCTCTCGGGGCTGGCCATGTTGCTCGCCTACCTGGTGGCCATCCCCACCGGCATCATCACCGCCATGAAGCCCGGCACCCGCCTGGACCGCGCCCTCTCGTGGTTCTTTGCCGTGGGCTACGCCGTGCCCTCCTTTTGGCTGGCCATGCTGGTCCTGCGCTTCCTGGTGCATCCCGGCAGCCTCTCGTGGCTCAGCAACCACGATCCCAGCCACTTGGCGGGCAGCAGCCATTACTGGGACGAGCTGCACTTCGGCGCGTTTCTGCGCCAGCTCATCGTCCCGGTGCTGTGCCTCTCGTCGGTCTCGGTGGCCATGTTCTCGCGCTTTCAGCGGGCCAGCATGCTCCGCATCGCCCAGGCCGACTTCGTCCGCACCGCCCGCGCCAAGGGGCTCTCCGAAGCCCAGGTCATCTTTCGCCACGCCCTGCGCAGCGGCCTCGTTCCCCTGGTCACCCTCATGGCCGTGCAGATGCCCTTTCTCATCAGCGGCGCGCTGGTCATCGAGTGGATGTTCGGCATCCCGGGCATGGGGTTAGAAACCCTGGACGCCATCCGCTCGGCCGACTACACCTGGCTCATCGCCGTGGTCACCGTCACCGCCATCATCACCATCGTCGCGAGCATCCTGGCCGACATCATCTACGCCCTGGTCGACCCCCGCATCTTGCCGGGGCGCAGCACTGCGCGGAGCCACTGACATGCCCAAACGCCCCTCCCTGCCCAAAGCCGTCCAGCGCCTCATCCCCATGTTTTCGCGCCGCGCCCTGCGCCGCGTCATCCGCATTTACTTTCGCGGGCCCGCCAACGTCTTCGCCGCCGCCGTCATCTTTGCCGCCCTGTTCTGCGCCCTCTTCGCCGACCTCATCGCCGCCGACCTGCCCATCGCCTGCCGCCTCAACGGGGAGCTCCACATCTTGCCCGCCCTCACCCGTGACGGCGCCCTAGCGGGTTACGACAACCAACGCATCGCCGCCGAGGTCGCGCAAAACGGCGGCTGGACCCTCGCACCCCCCATCCCCTACGGCCCGGAACAAATGAAGTGCGACGGCGACATCCAGTGGCTCGAAGCCCCCTCGCGCCAACACTTGCTGGGCACCGACGACAACGGCCGCGACGTGCTCGCGCGCCTCATCCACGGCTTTCGCACGGCCCTGCTGGTGGGCCTCGGCTCCATGCTCCTGGGCGCCTCCTTCGGCATCGCCCTGGGCGCGCTGGCGGCTTGGTTCGGCGGACACCTGGACCGCATCGCACGGCACATGACGCAAACCTTCACCATCTTCCCCGCGCTCTTTCTCATCCTCGCCATCCAGGGACTGCTGGGCAAGGGCAGCCTGTGGCAGCTCGTCTTCCTCATCGCCGCCACCTGCTGGACCGACGTGGCCCGCGCCACCCGCGCCGAGATGCTGCGGGTCGCCAACGAGCCCTATGTCGAAGCCGCGCGCGCCCTGGGGCTCGGGCATATCCGCATTTTGCGCCGCTACATGATCCCCGTCATCAAGGGCCCCATCCTCGTGTCCGCTACGTTTAGCGTGGCCAGCGCCATGGTCATTGAATCGACGCTCTCGTTCATCGGCTACGGCGTGGCGGCCCCCACCGCTAGCTGGGGCGGACTGCTGCGAGACGCGCTCTACAGCGAGGCCCAGGGCGTGCTGATGTTCGCGCCCGGCATCGCCCTCACCTGCTTAGTGCTGGCGGTCAACCTCGTGAGCGAAGGCCTAAGCGAAGCCCTCGACCGCACCTAAAGCGCGCGCCGGTCCCGCGCCAAAACCCAGCGTCGCTCTCCGTTTTGTGTTATGCTCGTCGCATCAACGCTGCGGCGACGCCTTAAACAATATTTGTCGCGCGGCCTTTAAAACGGACATGCCATGAAACGCTTTTCCACTCTTGCCCTCTTAATTGCCCTCTCCAGTCTCGTCGCCTGCGACATCGCCGACACCGACGAAGCGCCCCTGCCCGGCGCCCCAAACGCAGCGCCCGACCCCGCCGACTCCGACGCACCCAACGGCGACGCCACGCTGCCGCCCGTCGGTTCCACAAACGGCGACGGCACCCACGGCACCCACAACGCCCACCCAGGCGGTCCCGGCGCCCCGGGCAACGACGCCAGCCCTCCCGGCAACAGCGACGGCGCTCCCCCGGGCGACGACTGGCGCGACTGGGCCACCACCGCTGTCGACACAGCGCACATGAAGGCGACCCCCGGGCCAGCCGAGGCGCTGTACATCGACGGCACCGTGCACGCCGGCGGTCCCTGGAGCGGCAAAGACTACGAGGGGCTGCGCGGCGACCACTTCGACTTTCACATGGCCGACTACCCGCTGACCTGGGCCATCGCCACGGTCCACGCGTCCATGCTGTTTCAATCCCGCAGATTCTCCGTCGCCCCCAACGCGGTGCTCGCCATGTCCCTGCGCGCCTCGGGGCTGCAATGCGCAAACGGCGCCCAAGCCGAGACCGGCTGCTTTGCCCTCGACACCACCCGCGACTACCCCGAGCTGTTCACCCTCTTCCCCGAGCACTTCAGCGCCCCCCACGCCGCGGTCATTGGCGCCCCCCACTTCGAGGCGTCGGCCCTGGCCCTCTTCTTTCACTGGCTGGCCCTGGACGCGCTCTTCGGCCTGCACACCGCCGACAGCCCCGGCTACTTTGCCCGGCACCCCGACCCCAACGCCCACTTCAAAACCCTGCTCGTCGCCGAGATAGAAGGCAGCCGCTGGCCGGGCCTCGCCGACATCTTCTCCCGCTGCGCCGGCCAAGACATCCTCGACTGCTGCGCCGAACAGCCCATCACCGTCGACCACGTCCAATCCGTGCGCCACTACACCAGCGCCTTAAACAACGCGACGCCCTACGACCCACCCCTCACCGCCGACGATCTGCGCCGCTACTTCGCCGCCATCCAGGTGCTGTACCCGCAGGTCGACGCCGAGCGCATGGACGCCTGGCTGGCACACGCCTTCGACACCGCGGCCTCTGGCGAAGCCTCCGTGTCCTTTCAGCAGGCCGTCCGCCCCCTGCTGGTGCAGTTGATGCGCGCCCTCCCCCCGGTGCCAGACGACGCCGAGGTGCTGTTGCGCGCCTGCCAAAACTTTGGCCACGACATGCTGCCGAGCGCCTGCCCCTAACCCGCCCCTAGCCCAACACGAGGCGGCCTTCTGCTGATTTGATTTGATTTGTGTTGTGTTGTGTTTTTACGCGCCCCGGAGCGGCGGCGCAGGGCATAAAAAAAGGCAGCGCCCTTTCGAGTGCTGCCTTAGTGTTTGCGGATAAACGCGAACTAGTCGTTGTCGTAGTTGCGGCTGTGACCGTCGCCACGACCGCGGCCGTAACCGCCGCGACCACCGCCACCGTCGCGACGTTTTTCTTGCGCTTCGTTGACAGTGATGGTGCGGCCATCGAGCATGGTGCCGTTCATCTCTTCAATCGCCTTTTCGGCAGCGCTGTCTTCTTCAAAGGTCACAAAACCAAAGCCGCGAGAGCGGTTGGTGTTGCGATCGTTGATCACCTTGGCTTCGGTCACGGTACCGAACCGACCGAAGGCATCTTGGAGGCCTTGGTCGGTGGTGTTCCAAGAGAGGCTGCCGACGAATATTTTTTTCATTTCCTTTTCTCCAAACCGGGCATTTCAAGCCCAAAACAACGGGTACCCTTCGGGCCACCGTTAACACGCGTTACCGAAAGGCACCTTTTGGAGAGATTCGCTCGGGGGAGGGTCACTCGGCCAGGGAAGGGATTTCGGACATTCAAAGCGGTCAAAGTACAAACCGGCCCGAAGAATTGCACAGAACGAAAAATATGCAAGAATAAATTCCCATCCACGTGAAATTAAAACAGCGCCGCCCGGGGCACTTGCATTCGCCGCACAAGATGGGCATGTTTTGCGCGCCAACCGGAGTCCCCGACAAGACTCCGCCCCGGACACCGCAACGCAAGGAGAACACCGTGGAAGGCAATGTCCCAATCGCCATGGAAGGCAACGTCCAACTCGCCCTGCTCCTCACGCTGCTGGCCGGACTCTCCACCGGCATCGGCAGCGCCCTGGCCTTTTTCGCCAAGCGCACCGACACGCGCTTCCTCTCGGTCTCGCTGGGCTTTTCCGCCGGCGTCATGATTTACGTCTCCTTTGTCGAGCTCCTCTCCGAGGCCACGGAGGCCCTCGTCGACGTCTACGGCGCGGGCACCGGCAACTGGCTGACCGCCGCGGGATTCTTCGGCGGCATCGCCATCATCGCCCTCATCGACAGCCTCATTCCCTCGGCGGAGAACCCCCACGAAATCAAGGACGCCGAGGAGATGTGCCAAGAGCCGCCCTGCCAGCCCGGCAACAAGCGCCTGATGCGCACGGGCCTGTTCACCGCCATGGTCATCGCCATCCACAACTTCCCCGAGGGCATCGCCACCTTCGCCGCCGCCATGGCCGACCCAGCCCTGGGCATCTCCATCGCCGTGGCCATCGCCATCCACAACATCCCCGAGGGCATCTCGGTGTCGGTGCCGATTTACTACGCCACCGGCAGCCGCAAAAAGGCCTTCATCTACTCCTTCCTGTCGGGCCTCTCCGAGCCCCTGGGCGCCATCGTCGGCTACCTGGTGCTGCGGTCCTTTTTCAGCCCGGCCCTGTTCGGCTTCATGTTCGCCGCCGTGGCCGGCATCATGGTGTACATCGCCCTCGACGAGCTGCTGCCCACCGCCGAAAAATACGGCGAGCACCACCTGGCCATTTACGGCGTCGTCGGCGGCATGGCGCTCATGGCCTTTAGCTTGCTAATTATGGCGTAGTCCGCTGCGACCGCAGGCGGCGTTGGTTCCAGGCGACGCAGTCGGCGTAGCGCACCAGCGCGCCACCGAAGATGTCGAGGGCGCTGCCAAAGGTGAGGTCGACGCGGCCGTCGCTCAACTGTGCGACGCGGTCCAGGTCGTCGATGTGCTTGGCGCCACCGGCGTAGGTGCAGGGGATGGGACAGTCGCGTCCCAGCAGCACCACCAAGTCTTCGTCAATGCCCCGGCACTGCCCCTCCACATCGGCGGCGTGCACCAGGAACTCGCTGCAGTGCTGTGCGAGCTGCGCCAGCGTGTCGCGATTGACGGGTACCTCGGTGACGGTTTGCCAGCGGTTGGTGGCCACGCGCCAGCCGTCGCCTGCGCGCTTGCAGCTCAGGTCGATGACCAGCCGCTCCGGGCCGATGTGCTGCGACAACTCCCCAACCCGCGCCATGTCGAGCTGCGCGCCGCGAAAGAGCCAACTGGTCACAATGACCTTTTGCGCGCCCAGGGCTATCCAGTGGGCGGCGTTTTGCAAGTTGATGCCCCCGCCGAGCTGCAAGCCATCTGGCCAGGCCGAAAGCGCGCGCTCCGCCGCTGCCTCGTTGCCCGGACCCAGCATGATGACGTGTCCGCCGTGCAGGGCGTCGCTGCGGTAGCGCTCGGCGTAATGCGCGGCGTCGTGGGGCGCGACGAAGTTGGTGACCGGCGATTGCGCGGCGCCGTCGCGCAGGGTGGCGCCCACAATTTGCTTCACCTGGCCGTCGTGGATGTCAATGCAGGGGCGAAACAGGGTCATAAAAGCCTCTTCTCTGGGCGGCCTGGGGGTTGCGGCCTTGCGGGGACGGACATCAATAGCGCAGGCTGAGGCGCCCCCCCACGTGAAAGAAATGCATGTCGTCACCGGCGGCGTGCTCGGTGTAGACGAAGTCGCCAAACGCCGTCAGGGACACGGGCAGCACAAAGCTGTTGAAATGCACCGCCAGCGCCAAGCCGGCCTTGGCGTCCTTTTGCACGGGCAGCGAGAGCGCCAGTTCGCCGTGGGTGCTGATTTCCATGGCGGCGACGCGGGCGTGGCGAAAGAGCACGAAGCCCATGTCCAGCCCCAGTTGGGTCAGCCAAAAGCCGTCGTAGTTGTCGCGGTGTCGCAGCCAGCGGTGCTCGTAGCCGACGAGCCCCAGGCTGAGCCCGAAGACAAAGGCCTTGGCCGCGCCGCCCACGCTGAGATCCAACGCGTCGAAGCGCAGCACCAGCGCCTCGTCGAGGGCCCGCTCCCGCGAGAGCTGAAAGTTGGCGATGTTGAGCATGCCGCCCTTTTGGTAGGTGTACACGCTCAAGCGCGCATGGGCCGCGTCCAGCGCGACGCCCGCATCGCCCGCGCCCGAGAACCCGAGCCCCGCCCAGGCCCCCAGCCGAAAGAGCCGCGCCGTGGGCCGCGAACCAAAGCCCAAGAATCGCCCGCCCACATCTACCCGCCACAGGCCCATGTCGCTGTCGTCGTCGGCGCCCAGGGGGGCCGAAACCCCGGCAAAGAGCTGCACGCGGCTGTCGGCCATGTTTTTGGTGGTGGCGATGGTCTCGGACACGGCCTGCTCCCAGAAGACGCCGTCGTCGGCCTGGCAGGGACGCGCCAGCAGCCACAGGGCCCCGAGCGTCCACAGCGCCAGGGAGAGCGCCCACCGGCCGCGCCGCATCGGGCAATGTTGTTGGCAGTTCAGGCGATACACGGGAGCACTCAGCGGGACTGATGCAGCTTCACCAAGATGGCTTTTTGCGCATGCAGGCGATTTTCGGCTTCGTCAAACACCACCGACTGCGGGCCTTCCATGACCTCGTCGGTCACTTCGCGGCCGCGCTCCGCTGGCAGGCAGTGCATGAAGATCGCGTCTTTGTGGGCGTGGGCCATCAGGGCGGCGTTGACCTGAAACGACTGCAGGGCGGCCACCTTTTGGTCGAGCTGATCTTTGGCGCCCATGGAGGCCCACACGTCGGTGTACACCACGTCGGCATCCTTGACCGCGGCCACAGGGTCGTGGTGCACGGTGACCTCGGAGAGCCCCGCGGCCCGGGTTTGCGCCAAGATGTCGGCGTCGGGCAAGGTGTCGGGCGCCGTGCCGATGGACAGGTGCATGGGGATGCGCTGGGCCATCTTCATCCACGAGTTGGTCATGTTGTTGCCGTCGCCCAGGTAGGCGACTTTGAGGTTGTCGATGGTGCCCTTGTGCTCGAGGACGGTTTGCATGTCGGCCATGAGCTGGCACGGGTGCAAGAGGTCGGTGAGCATGTTCACCACCGGCACGGTGGCGTGTTGCGCCAGTTGCGCGACGTCTTCGTGTTTGTAGGTGCGGATGCAGATGAACGAGAAGTAGCGCGACATCACCCGGGCGACATCGGCGATGGACTCGCGCTTGCCCAGGTCGATTTCGTCGCCAGTGATGTACACCGAGCTGCCGCCCAACTGGTAAAAGCCCACCTCAAAGGATGCCCGCGTGCGCAGCGACTGCTTGTGAAACACCAGCGCCCCCACGGCGTTTTTCAAGTGCGGGGGAAACTCGCCCCGCCGGGCCTTGGCTTTCAGCTCCACCGCCGCATCGAGCGTGTCGCGCACCTCTTGTGCCGTGAAGTCGGTTACCGCGAGAAAGTCGCGCTTCATGGTTAGGCTCCGTAGGCTTCGGTGATGAATTCGATGGCGTCTGTGGCCAGGGCGCCCAAGGAGATCATGCGCTCGGCACCGCTGTCGTCGCCGTCGTCGAAATCCTCTTCGTCCATGGGGACTTCGCGGGTGTCGTCGACGAGCTTTTGCAGCGCGGGGATGGCCTCGGGATCGCGCAGCTCGGCCAGGGCTTCGATGGCCGATGCCACGATTTCGGCGTCGTCGACTTCGAGGAAGCGCACGATGTGGCCCGTGGCCTCGGGGCTGTCGACGTAGGTCAGGACGAAGGGCATCTCCTGCGCCGCGTGGCCGCCGGTTTCGAGCACGAGATCGACCGCCGGGACAATGGCGTCGATGCCCTCTTCGCTCAGGGTCACCAAGGAGTGGCCGCACAGCTCGCGCACGTTTTCGTTGGGGTGCCCCATGCCCGCTCCCAAGATGACGGCGCCTTTCTCGAGGTCGCAGACCAGGTCGACGGCTCGCAGCATCGACATGGGCATGGGATCCAGGTCGCCGGTGCGCTGAAACAGGTCGTAGGTTAGGGTTTCGAGGGCGGTGAAGCGCGAGCCTTCATCTAGCTCTTTGAATTGGTCGCGCAGGTCGGCGATCTTTGCGTCCAGGGCCAAGATCTCGTCGAGAATTTTTTGTGCGTTCATGGAAACACCTCGTAGGCTTTCTTTGGTGGAATGTTGCGTGCCAATATAGCACAGAACCGAAAAACGGCACCGTCACATAACAAAAGACGTCATTCTTTTCGAGCGCACTTTTCCCACCGCAATATCTTCACGCAAAATGGCCGGCCCGCTGCGGTACTCCTCACCCCGGCAGCGTTCGACCGCCTCGCTGCGCAGGCGAGGTTTCACGCGGCGATCGACGAGGGATTAGCAGATGCCTTTGCCGGACGGCTGGACGACGATGCCGCACTGACGCAAGACCTCGACGATGCCTTCGGTCCCCCGGACCCATGAAGTTTTGTTGAACCCGTGAAGATTTTCTGGACTGACAGGGCGCGGCGAGATCTCTTGGAAATCGGTCAATACATCGCGCAGGACAATCCACGCGCCGCCCGGGCCTGGGTCGAACAACTGCAAAAACGCGCCCGCAAAGCCGCAAAGGCGCCTTTCGCAGGACGGATGGTGCCCGAGCGCTCCGCTCAAGACATCCGTGCTTTCCGAATGACTCTGAGCGAGTAAAAAAAAGAAATCCAACACTCCGTTTTCATTGACATATCCGCTGTAGGGGCTCCCTTTTCGGGTGCCCTTATCCTGCCAAAAAATGACTAAAAAACTGCTTGGACAACTGATAACGGCATAAATACTTGTCCGTACTGTACAATCTGCTGATTGTCTTGAGGGCATTGGTTACTGGTCCACAACAATTTAGCCAGGAGGGTGCGATGTACAATGCATTTCAGTGGTGGTTGGTGGTGGCGGGTTTTATGGGACTGTGGGGTTGCGGTGCTGGGAAAAACGATACCGATACTGTTACGTCGAGTACGCCCCCTGTAACACACTGCGAAAACAATGAGGAGCGCAAGCCTCACGACCCTGCCACTGTAAATACAAACGCTTTGGCGAGCACCGACTCACCTGCTCACCCAGGATTCACCAGTCTCGCCATAGGATTAACGCACACCTGTGGAATTCGCGCGGACAACGGCCAGGCGCTGTGCTGGGGATTCGGTGACGGTGGTAGGGCTACGCCACCAATGGGGGTATCTTTTTTGGTCTTGAGTATGAGTGTGGACTCGATACACACCTGCGGGATTCGTGCGGACAACGGTCAGGCACTGTGCTGGGGAAGAAATGACTATGGCCAATCCGTGCCGCCTGCAGGGGTGAAATTTATCAATGTGAGTGCAGGTAAATATCATACTTGTGGAATTCGCGCGGACAACGGCCATGCGATGTGCTGGGGAAGCAATGAAGACAGCCGCCGCTCGGAAGACAACTATGCTGGCCAATCCGAGCCACCAACGAACATCAAGTTCACCAGCCTGAGCGCTGGTTCTTTCCACACCTGCGGGATCCGTACGGACAACGACCAAGCAGTGTGCTGGGGAAGCAACGACACTGGCTACGAAGAGGTTACCAACCAGTCCACTCCACCTGCGGGAGTGGCTTTTGTAAGCCTGAGCGCAGGAGTCTACCACACCTGCGGGATTGTCAAAGACAGCGACGAGGCGCGGTGCTGGGGATGGAATGAATATGACCAATCCACGCCACCAGTGGGCATTAAATTCACCAGCCTGAGCGCGGGCCATCGCCACACCTGCGGGATTGTCAAAGACAGCGGCGAGGCGCGGTGCTGGGGACGCAATAATGTAGGCCAATCCACACCGCCTGCAGGAGTAAAATTTATCAGTGTAAGTTTAGGCCATGTCCACACCTGTGGAATTCGCGCCGAAGATCGCGTTGAGGTGTGCTGGGGCCAAGAAACTCGAAATATGTGGAAATAGCCCAGCACTACAAAAATTGGTTCACGATAGGGGACAGTTTGCGAACCGCCCGTACATCGAATTGAATCAATCAATTCAAACGCCCCCAAAACAAGTCCGAGCGAATCAAAGCATAAGTAAAACAAAGGTAAAACAAGCCGCGACTTCTCCGCCCAGATTCCCAAATTTGGCTGTCCATGGCTTCGATATTGATGCGGCTCAAGCCACCGACGCGGCACAGACAGGCGAGTAGCCATTGCAGGCATGGGGCTGGTTTGGGGACATAGTCATTAGCTGATTGAAGCGGTGAGGAGGGCGACTTCCACGCCTGCTGCGAGAAAGGCGTGAAGACGTGCTTTGCAAAAATTAAACGACGCAGCGCCATGGTCGGCGGAGATGAAGGTAGATTTGGGCATTTAAGAAATTACTCTACAGCGAGTTACTATTCTTTACTTATTCACCTAAAAAAAATCATCCCATTATTAGAAAAAGCACTTATAACATTCAAAACCTGGGGGGACTTAAACGATTCAACAATCTATTGCAGTAATCATTATCAGGGTCTTGAGATAAACCGAATTCAACAATATCTCTCGCCTTACTTTCATCTTTCAACCCTACGAGCAACCAGGCTAAGCGAGAGCAATCTGTTGCATCACCTTCATCATAAATTCTATTTTCCATAATTTCTGCTAACCTAGATGAAACCACTCGCTTCTCCTCAGAATCCATTTCATAATATTCTTTAAAAATTGAGTTTACCCTCCTAACAGAATCACTGATTTCATAGAATGAAGCATCTGGCAATTGACATATTTCAACTAAGGCGTGAATTTCTCCCGCCCAATCTTCGGTTTGACTGCACAGTTGCGCCAATTCACGCCAGGCACTCCTTAACTCATTACTGTTTTTCGGTGAAGTTTCTATATAGCGCCTAACACATTCCTTCGCTTTATCCCTGTTTTCCAAATCAGTCTCCCGATAAAGTTTCGCTAACAGCATCCATGCATAAGGAACTTTTCTAGCCACAAACTCTAGAAGAGACAAGTTTTCCTCAATAGTAGTTTTCTTCGAAACAACACGCTCAGCAATTGTTTTATACAATCTCTCAATTCTTGGCAGTATACCTTTGTTTATATCGGATTGTTGAGCAGCCCCAAAGGCATGAAGAAGCGGAATATCCGCGTCGACTGCGCTTTTCATTGTATAAGTGGGTAACTTTCTCTTCCCGAAGATGAATGTTACCAATGGCATTGTTATAAACAATTCATGATCTTCGGCAGACTTATTTATTTCTACAAACGAACTCCTACTCAGCTCCTCAACAGCCTTTTCGACCTCTATCCTCTCATTGCCGGGACGTAATAGCACTGCTTCTAAAGCAAGTAACGGTATCGATGAACGCCAACTACACAACGTAAAGAAAATTCTTTTTGCCGCTGGAGACAACCCAGAAAAAGTCCTTTCGAACAAAGCATCCAAAATATCTTCTCTTGATGCTACAATGCGTTCAACATGAGTTGCTTTTCCTGCCTTAGAAACCTCTCCAAGCAAAACTTTCATAACATATGGGTGTCCATTTGATTCTTGATACAATTCCGCCTTATATTTTTTTGTTAACAAACGATCTACACCTAGCTTTTTAGCCGTCGTTTCTATCAACTCATCACTTTCTATCTCTCTCATCCCCAAAACTTCAATTGGATAATCCGCTTTAAACTCTCTAAAACGAGTAGTAATCAAAGCTTTATTAGGCAGACGAATGTAAGTATCAATCCAATTAAACAATTCTATAGGAGATTGAACGGTTTCAAAGTTATCGAACACAAATAATGTCGAACCTTGAGAACTAAACGTCATAGTTTCTGCAAGGAAATTTACTGGATCAAAACTTTTGTCTCCAGCCCCTTCTGGCTCCAATAAGGCAGTAAACTCTTTGGCAATTTCTGGGATCGTAAGAACATGTGGAGCAACTATTTTGGGACCTTCGGGAAGCAGATCGATATCACGAGCGCTAAACCACAAAATAAAATCATAGCGTTTTAAAGTTGCAATCTCATGCAATACGCTTAATGTAAGCCAAGTCTTTCCAATTCCACCACGCCCCAATAAAGTCACTATTGGATATTGATCTTTTAGCAATAAAGTTTTCTTCAATTCATCTTCAAGAATGGGGCGCTGAATATACCCTTGCTGTTTTGGAGGCAGATTACCAAAAACTTCACCTTGAAGGTCTAAATTCGTATACCCCTGCGTATCACTTGAAGGCAAAGGGGTAACAGGCTGTAAATACCTACTAGAACTTTGGCTTGACTTAGAATTTGTTACATATGAAATTGTTTCAAACTTCTTATTAGAAAATTTACCATTTGGGTATAAAAAATCAACAGCGTCAGCTGACGAAAAAATCAAGTCAACTTTCACTGCGCCATCAAGCCATAAATAAATACCATCTTCTAAAGAGGGTGCTGAGGATTGACTCTTTTTATATTCATCAAACTCACTCGCTGATTGCGAGATTTTTGTTACACGATATTTACCAGATAGATTACGGCGCAAATACGCCCAAGGACGTTGAAACAGCTTGAAATTGTCAGTAATTTTCTTTAAAGCCAGTTCTAATGCCGGACAAATTTGGCTATATGTTTCCGAATGTAATGCTCCATGTCCACGAGTAGCATTTCGCAATTTGACAAAATCATGTAAGCATCTTATCCCATTTGTTTTCATTGGCAAATTTTCAGCATTTACATCTATTTCCATGATGCATTGATGCATTAAGCTGACCGCATCGCGTTGCCAACCTGATGCCAAAATACTATTCAGTTCCATCCTTTCCTCTTTTATAGAATCACTTAACTTTTGCGAAATTGGGCCTGTTAACATTTCTTGTATTATATGGACCCAACTGCCAATACCATCAGCACGCACCAATTGATAGATTTGCCGATATCGGCTTCTTTCCCTATCATCTTGAATTGCCGCCACCAAACCGAGAGCGATTGTTTTTATAATCATTTCGCCAAAATATAGTAAGGATAATCCCAATGTTGTATCCGAGTCTTGACGATCTACTTCAATCCTTTGCCACATTCTATCGAAAGGTAAAAAAACCATCGTTATTCACTCCTTGATGCAATGGCATCGGCCAGTCGTTTCAATCCATCTTCGTTTAGTTCGATTGCCATCCCATTAGCGCTGTTGGGCGTATGGATCCAAAGCGTGATCGCCTGTTTGTCATTTTCAGGCGGATAAATATCAAGTGAACGCGGTCTACCCGAAGGGCTTTTGCCTTCAATCGACTGCAACTCAAGCGTCTGCGCTTCCTCGGCATCCAAATTCGGTTGAATATGAACCGCGCGAAAGCCGAAAACAAACTTGTTCTTCGAAACATCCGTATTCTCAGAAATATATATATCCTCAGAAACAAGTATTTCTCGGATTCCGCTGTTTTCTTTGATTAGGTCCAAAGAGCTACCAACAACTTCGTCTAATGAGGCTTCGTCCGCCACAATGAAGACCAAGAGATGCTTATGGACTTGGACCGAGGCCGGAGGCTTCTCCAACCTCTGGAGAGCCCAGAGATCCCAACCTGCGGATTGCGCCATTTTGCGCTGGTTGTATTTTTGCCAAATAAGCTTGAGTTCAATGAGGTGGTGTTCACCTCCCCACGAACATGTCACGTCGACGATTTTGCGGTTTGAACCCCACGTAACGCGATCGTTTGAATCGGCAAATTTATAGCTTTCTTCGAGTTTTACAGTAATTTCTTCATTGCTATTTTCACTGCACTTTTTCTTAAATTCTTTACTCAAAAAAAACGCCAGTTCGTGCTTGAGCCAGCCTTCGAAGCCGTTCTCTTGCTGAACTAAGAATGCCAATCTCTCTTTGTTGATGTTGCGAACAAAACGAGACAACAGATTGGAAAAATCTTGGTTCATGGCGGCGCCCCCTTTGTGCGTTCGTTTGTCCAGCCGGACTTATGGATAGATTTTCAGCCAGTGTACGGCCGCGGTTCCCAGCACGTCAACCAAGGTTTGGCCAATGGTTTTATATTCACGAGCTGCCTCAAAAAACACCCCTGAAAACGCCAAAAAAATGACGCAAAAAAATGACTCTGAGTGAATAAAAAACAAAGTAAAAAACCAGTACTTAACAAAATTTTCAAATGACTCTGAGTGGTTTTTTCGACGCCGATTTTGCCATTCGTGCTCTACAGCGGGCAGCAGCCCTGGAATTATAGCTGCGAGGTGTCCGACCTCATTTACGAGCTAGATCCTGCGCTTTCTCGGTTTTCGCCGCGGATGGCGTTCTTCTTGTTGCAAATGAAGGATTTGAAAGAAGAAGACCTCGCGGGAATGTCGCCTGAAAATTTTGTGGCGGCGTTGTTTCGGGTTGAGCATGCGACGGACGAAGGTGTTATATTGGAACGAGCGATTGAGTTGCACGCCTTGGTGCGGCAGGCGCCCACTGCGGAAACGCTTCTGCCCGCCATTGGGGCTTGGTTTGACGGCGTGTTTCGCACAACGCTAACGTCACGGGGAGTCGACGCTGAGCGGATTCCCCGGTTTGAGAATTTGGAGGGAGAGCAGACCATGTTGGCCGAAACCTTGGGGTACATCCTAGACGAAAGACACGAGAAGGGTTTGCAAGAGGGCCTGCAGAAGGGCCGTGAGGAAGGCGAAGCATTGGGGATCGCCAAGGGCCGTGTAGAGGGCGCATTGGCGAGCCTGTTGAAGCTCGTCGAAATGAAGTTCGGTGCGATTGCAGATACCGACAAAGACCACCTCTCGCAGCTCGACCACGCTCAAATCACCCGCGCCCTTTCCCGCATTTTAACCGCCACCACCCCTGAGGATCTTTTCTAGCCGCAAATCTCGCCCAGGCGCACTTCAGAGGCGCGAAAAGCTCAAACTGTCTCCAGCGCAAATCTCCGCCGACGCTACAAAAAAACACGCAAGGCATTGGCTTCCCCGCGCCGTTGCGTTATTGAGGCGGAAGACAACATTTTCCATTCTAATGAGGCATTCATGTACGCAACCCTATTGAGCATTCCCCTTTGGACCCCAGGCGTCGGCGAAATCGTCGTCATCGCCGTCGTGGTGCTGGTTCTGTTTGGCACCAAAAAAATTCCACAGTTGGGCAAGGGGCTGGGCGAGGGCATCCGCAATTTCAAACACGGCCTCAAGGACGGCGAAAACGCCGACAAGGCCAACAACAAGGCGTCGCCCAAAGAACTCGCAGAGGACAGCGCCTCCGGCGACAAGGCCCCACCCACCGACACCACCCCGTGACCATCACCTCATCCCGACTGCAAACCGTCCGCCCCTCGGCCACGGTGGCCATGACCGACCGCGCGCTGCAACTGCGGGCCCAAGGACGCCACATCATCTCCTTTACGGCGGGCGAACCCGACTTCGACACCCCGGCGCACATCGTCGACGCCGCCACCCAGGCCATGCGCCGCGGCCAGACGCGCTACACCCCGGTGGTGGGCCTCGCCAGCTTGCGCGAAGCCGTGGCCGCCACCAGCACCCAGGTGCGCCGCGTCCCCGCCACCGCCGACAACGTCATCATCAGCACCGGCGCCAAACAGGTGCTCTACAATTTCTTCATGGCCCTCCTCGACCCGGGCGACGAAGTCCTCATCCCGGCCCCCTACTGGGTGTCCTATCCCGACCAAGTGCGCTTGGCCGGCGGCACCCCCGTCATCGTTCCCACGAGCCCCGACCGCGACTGGGTGCCCCACACCGACGACCTGGACCGCGCCCTAACCCCCAAGACCCGCGTCCTGGTCCTCAACTCCCCGGCCAACCCCACCGGCGCCGTGTACCCGCGCGACGCCCTGGCCGATATCGCGCAGTGGGCCAGCCGCCACAACCTGTGGGTGGTGAGCGACGAAATCTACCGCGAGCTCGTCTACGGAGACGCCGCCTTTCACTCGCCCCTCACCCTGGCGCCGCCCCACCACCGCCGCCGCATCCTCGTCGTCGACGGGCTGAGCAAATCCCACGCCATGACCGGCTTCCGCCTGGGCTTTGGCATCGCCCACCCCGACCTCATCGCGGCCATGTCCGTCATCCAGGGGCAGTCCACCTCCTGCGCCACCTCCATCTCCCAGGCCGCCGCCTTGGCCGCCCTCCAGGGCCCCGGCGACTTCTTGCCCGACTGGCGCAACGCCTACACCCGCCGCCGCGACCAGCTCATCTCGGGCCTGCGCCAACTGCCCGGCGTCCGCTGCACCCTGCCCGCCGGCGCCTTCTACGCGCTGCCCAACGTCTCGGCCGCCGCAGCCCGCCTGGGCGCAAACGCCACCGACATCGACCTGGCCGAGCACCTGCTCGAGACCGCCGGCGTCGCCACCGTGCCCGGCACCCCCTTTGGCGCACCGGGGCACCTGCGCTTCTCCTACGCCGTCAACGAGGACACCATCGCCCAAGGCCTCGCGCGCATGGCCGACGCCCTGCCCTGACCCGGCACCACCCGCTCGCCCGGCGCATCGGCGCGGCATTATTTCCAAAACCGGGCCTGTTTTTGCTTGCCAAGCCCAAGAGGCGCGATTAGAGTGCCCACTCTTGAAAGGGCGATTCGCCCCCCAACACCGTCCGATCTCGAGGAGGATCATCAATGCTCAGGGACGCAGAAATGGATGTCCAAATGGATGAAAACAACCGCAATGTCCAAAAAAACGTGGACAACGAAAACACTGATGACACCCGCGAAGGTGGGCGCGACGCCGAGCAAACGCGCACCCGCAAGCCCGCCATGTTGGGCGAGGCGGTGATCTGCCGTCCCCTCGAAGTCTCTGTCCGCGACGACCGCGTCGAACAGGCCATCCGCCAACTCAAAAACCGACTGGCCCGCGAAGGCATCCTGCGCGAGCTCAAAAACCGGCGCCACTTTTGCAAGCCGAGCGAGCTCAAGCGCATCAAGAGCCGCGAAGCCGCCCGCCGCCGCCGCAAAACATCCCGTCAGCGCCCCAACTGACCCACACCTGCCGCCGCTCCGATCTTGACCACGCCACGCGCCTGGCCTGCCATCGTTCTCGAACCCCGTGACGCCGCTGACGTCATCGCCGTACAGGTGTGGATAGGGGTGGGTGCCGCCGATGAACGGCCCAAAGAGGCCGGCATCGCCCACGTACTCGAGCACATGATCTTCAAGGGGACGGCCCGCCGCCCCGTGGGGCAACTCACCCGCGACATCGAGAGCGCCGGCGGTCACATCAACGCCTGGACCTCCCACGACGAGACCGTCTTTCACATCACCGTGGCCAGCGCCGACGCCGAGGCCGCCATCGACGCCCTCTTCGACGCCGTCGCCAATCCCCTGTTCGACAGCGCGGAGCTGCGGCGCGAGCAGTCGGTCATCCTCGAAGAGATCCGCATGGGCCAGGACAGCCCCGAACACGAGAACATGATGATGCTGTTTCGCCAGCGCTACCGGCAGCATCCCTATGGGCAACCGGTCATCGGCCGGGCTGCCACGGTGCGGCGCTTCACCGCCGAAGACCTGCGGCGCTTTCACCAAAAGTGGTACCGGCCCAGCAACATGGTCATCGCGGCGGCGGGGCGCTTCGACCCCGAAACGCTGCGCCCCACCCTGGAGCGCCTGTGGCGACAAAACGCCGCGGACCTAAACAATGCGAGGCCCCAGAGACCCCGGCGCGAGGCAGAACCCCCGCAGCAACGCCTGCGCTTGGGGCTCCAGCACATGCCCACCGCCGAGGCCCAGCTCGCCATCGGCTTTCCCGCGGTGTCCTTTCAACACCCAGACGCCGCTGCCCTAGACGTCCTCGCCGCCATCCTGGGCCAGGGGGCCAGCGCGCGCCTCGAACAGCGCATCCGCCGCGCCCGGGGCTTGGCCACCGACCTGCGCGCCATGTGCTACACCCCCGCCGACGCGGGCATCTTCACCGTGCTCGCGGCCACCCCTGCGGGGAAACTGCCGCGCCTGGTGACGGCCATCGCCAAGGAGATGTCCCTCCTGCAACAGGTACCGGTGTCCCAGGCGGAGCTCGACAAAGCGCGGGTGATGCTGCGCAGCGAAGAGGTGTACGACGAAGAAACCGTGGACGGCGTGGCGCGCCGACTGGGCCACGACGCCCTGCACGGAGACGGCCCTGCCGAGCGAGAGCGCTACAACGCCGCCCTGCAAGCCCTGGACACCGCCGCCCTGCAGCAGGTCGCCGCGCGCTACCTCCACCCCCAATGCGCCACCCTATCGGCCCTAGTGCCCACCGCGCCGCCCGCCCGCATGACCGCGCTCAAGGCCCAGCTCCGCGCCGCGTGGCAAGCCCCCGCCCAAAAACCCGTTCCGCGCCGCGTGCGCCCCCGCGACAACGGCCCCGCATGGGAGACACACGCGCTCTCCAACGGCGCCAAACTGCTGGTGCGCTGCGACCCCAACGCCCAACTGGTGGCAGCCCGGGCGGCCTTCCTGGGCGGCACGCGCCTCGAACCCGCGTCCCAAGCGGGCGTCGCCACCCTCATCAGCGCGCTGCTGACCCGCGGCACCCGCACCCGCTCCGCCGACCACATCGCCCACATCATGGACAACGCGGCCTGCAGCATCGGCGGTTTCCTGGGCCGCAGCACCCACGGACTCGCCGGCGAATTCCTCGCCCAGCGCTTCCACCAGGGCTTCCCCCTCTTCCTCGACTGCCTGCAGGCCCCGGCCTTTGCGCCCGAAGAGTTCCAACGCGAGCGCGCCCTGCTGCGCGAAGAACAAGACGCCCAGGCCCAAAACCCCGAGTACCAACTCTTTGCGCGCTTCCACCAAAGCCTGTTTGGCGCGCATCCCTACGGCCGCCCCGTTTCCGGCACCGCCGAAACCCTAAGCCCCCTCACCCCCGCCGATTTGCACGCGGCCTTTGCCTTAGGGTACGCCCCGGCCAACATGGTGCTGGCTGTGGACGGCCCGGTGCCCCCCGACGAGCTCGTGGCCATCCTCGAAGCCCAACACTGCCGCGCCGACGCCCCGATGCCCGCGCTCCCCGACGCGCCCGCGCCCTGGCAACCGCCTACCACGCCGCGCCAAACCCATCTCTTCTTGCCCAAGGAGCAGTCCCACCTCCTCGTGGGCTTCCCCGGCATCGCCGTCCAGGCCCCCGAGCGCTTCGCCGCCGACCTCCTCGTGGAGCTGCTCGGCGGTCACGGCGGCCGCCTGTTTGCACACATCCGCGAGGAGCAAGGCCTGGCCTACAGCGTCTCCGCCCTGGCCTTCGAAGGCGTCGACCCGGGCTACATCGCCATCTACGGCGCCACTTCGGGGGGCCTCGAGATGCAGATGTTTCAAAGCATCCGCCGCGAGCTCGACCGCATTCGCCGCACACCGCCGAGCGCCGACGAGCTCCAACGGGTCGCCCGCCACTTAATCGGCGCCCGGGCCATCCGCCGACAACGCGCCGCCACCCGCGCCTTTGGCAGGGCCTTGGCCGAAATTTACGGCACCGCGCACCTCGACGATGCGCGCTACGCCAAGCAAATGATGCGCGTCACGCCCAACGCGATCCGCCAACTGGCCGAGCGCCTCTTCGACGAGCGCCGCATGGTGGTGGCCTGCGTCGGTCCCCTCGCCGACCCCATCGATTTCGTGTAACCTAAAGATCGCGGGCCACACGCCCCAGCCACGACCATGAAGATCCTCGTCCCCATCAAACGCGTCCTCGACCCCGACCTCATCGCCCGCATTCCCTTCGATGCCGACGCCCGCGCCCTGCGCGCCGCACCCGGCGACCACAAGCCCAACACCTTCGACGAGTACGCCGTCGAGACCGCCCTGCGCATCCTCGAGATCACCGGGGTGGCGGGCGAGGTCATCCTGGTGAGCATCGGCGACGACGCGGTACAGGACGCCCTGCGCCAGTGCCTAGCCCTGGGCGCCCACCAGGCCATCCACATCCGCACCGAAAACAATGACACACCCCACGACGCCACCAGCGTTGCCGCGCTGCTCGCCGCCCTGGCCCAGCGCCTCCAACCCAACATCATCATCCTGGGCAAGCAGGCCAGCGACCACGACGCCGCACAGGTCCCCGCCATGCTCAGCCAGCGCCTCGCCCTGCCCGGCGCCTTCAACCTCAGCCAACTCGACCTCGCCGCCGACGCCCGCAGCGCCACTTGTCACTGCGGCATCCGCCAGGGCACCCTGCGATTGCGCGTCGCGTTCCCCGCGGTCCTCTCGGTGGACTTGCGCATTGTCTCTCCCCGGGGCGTGCGCGCCGAAAACAACGACACCGCCTACCCCGACGGCCTGCGCTTCGCCGCCCTGCGCCAGGTAATGGCCGCCAAAAAGAAGCCCATCCAAACGCTGACGCCGGCCGAGCTGGGCCTGGGCGAAACGCCGCTGACCCGCATCACCGGACACGCACCCCCCGAGGCCGCACCCCCGTGCCGCATGCTCGACCACATCGGCGCGCTGCCCCCGCATCTCTTGTTCCTGAACCGCCCACACCGACGAGGAGCGCCCTGATGCCCTGGACCGCCCAACACGTGCTCGTCGCGCTCCACGCCCCCAAGGGCAACGCGGACAACACCGCCCGGCGCACCGTGGCCGCGGCCCAGCAACTGGTGGCCCTCAAAGGCGGCACCTTCAGCATCCTCCTGTTGGGCGCGTCGCGAGCTGTCCCAGACGCCCTGACCCACACCGGCGCCCGCGCGCTCTACACCTGCGACATCTCCCACGCTGGTGACGACACCGGTGACAACAAAGACGACAACGACAACAACGACAACAATGAAGCTGCGGTCTTCCGCCCCGAAGACACGCCGCGCCAAATCGCCTGCCTCCAGCACGCCCTCGACACCACAGGAGCCGACACCCTGCTGGCACCGGCCGACGATCCCTTTAACGAGCTCTTGCCCCGGGTGGCGCTGCTGCGGCAATGGGGCATGGTCTCCCGCGCCGCGGCCTTCTCTCACAGCGACGGGCGTCTCCGGTGTCACGCCCCGGTCCACTCGGGACACCTCACCGCCACCTGGCAACTGCAGAGCCCCGGCGCCGTCATCTCGGTGCTCGCCGCCGAGTTCAGCGACCCGTCCTCCGCGCCCACAACCGCGCCCGCGCCCATCCGCCTTCTCGTAGCGCCGCCGACAACGACCGAGGCCGCGCACCGCACGCCGCAGTACCTCGGCAGCGACATCGCCCACACCGCCCGGCCGCCCCTCGGTGAGGCCCGCATCGTCGTGGCCGCTGGCGGGGCCATCCGCTCCGATGAAGATATGCGCCTGGTCGAAACCCTGGCCGACGCCCTGGGCGCAGCCTTAGGTGGCACGCGCGCCTTGGTGGACGCGGGGCTCCTACCGGGACACCTGCAAGTGGGCCAAACCGGCGCCATCATCGCCCCCGACATCTACATCGCCGTCGGCATTTCCGGGGCCCTGCCCCACCTGGTGGGCATCAGCAAAGCCAAGACCATCATCGCCATCAACACCGACGCCAGCGCGCCCATCTTTGCCCGCGCCCACTACGGCATCGCCGACGACTTCCGCCGCGTCTTGCCCGAGTGGCTTGGGCAGCTCCAGGCCGACCCCCAGGCCGACTGAAGCGCAACAACACAGCGCAGTAGCAAACGATAACGGGCGTTAATCGATGGGAATAATGATGGGTTCGTCGATGGTGAAGCAGTCGTTTTCGGGGGCGGTCCACTGGATGACGTTGTACCAAAACTGCGGGTGCTGAAACCAGACGTCGGGGTCCTTCCACATCTGCGTGGCTTGGTCGAAGCAGTTTTCGTATTGCAGTTGCTCCGCGGGGACGTTGCTGTGATCCGAGGTCGAGAGCCACACGTTGGAGAACAGCGGCCATTCGTCGGCGTAGACAAAGACCCGGCCTTTGCCGATTTCCAACGCTGCTGCGGCGATGTCAGTGGTGGCGCCGGCGTCGTGCTTGCGCACCACCACCTCGGCCCCGTCGGGGATGGCGATGCTCGAACCCCAAAACGCCGCCGTGCGCTTGACCTCGCGGGCGATCTCGTGGGTGGAGCTGGTCCAGTCCACGGCCACGGCGTTTTCGTAGCAGTAGGAGTCGGGCTCGGTTTGGTCGAGATAGGCGTCGTTGTTGTACGAGAAGCCCGTGGCGGGTTGCAAGATGCTGTTGATGGCCCCCACCTCGCTGGCCGTGGCGTTGCCGTTGAACCCCGTCATGGCCACAACGCCGCCGCCCTGTTCGATCCAGGTGTTGAGCGCCTGGGCCTCAGTGGCCGAGTACTGCCAAAAAGGTCCGCTCATGCCGTCGGCCTGAAAGGTAAACAGGATGATGTCGTAATTGGACAAGAAGCCCGCGTCCAGGGTGGGCTTGCGCTGGTGCATGGAGACGATGGCCGAGCTCTTGGTGTTGAGCCAATCGACAAAGGCGCTGACGTCATTTTTGTTGGCCCCGCTGTCGAAGCTGCCGATGACCGCCAGGCGCAGGCAGTAGCAGGTGCTCGGATCATTGGGGTCCTCGCAGACCATCTCCAGCTTGCCGTCGTCGCCTTGGTCGGGCAACGGATCAATCACATTGGGCTTGGAATACAGGTCGTCGCTGCCGGTGCTGATGGGGGGCGCGTCGGAGTCGCCCTGCGGTTGTTGTGCGTTGTGCCCGTTCACCGGGATGTTTCGGCCGCTGTTGTCATCGGATTCACAGGCCATCAATCCGCCGAGCACCAGTCCCATCCCCACAGACCATAATAAAACGCGTTGCATATTTTTTTCCCTCCGTAAGACATTGTGCGGTGCCACCCGCAAACGAAACATTGCAGCCCACAGCAAAATGGGCCATCTTGAAAGGCTGCGGCGAACGGAGCACCGCGCGCCACGCCCTTTGATAACCATGTTAAAGCGATTGGCGCTGCCCACGGTAGTCCGAAGCAGAAACCGCCTTTAAAACGATACGAAACGACCATTCACCCGCGCACCTGTTGCCCCCAACCCAAGACGCCATGACCATGACACCACGACAAAGCATTTACGACATCATCGACCAATACGACGCCATCTGGTTCGACGCCTGGGGCGTCCTGTGCGACGGCCGCCACACCATGCCCGGCGCCGCGCAACTCCTCGCGCACCTCGACGAGCGGCGCGTGCCCTGGCGCATTCTCACCAACGACGCCTCCTCCACCCTCGCCCAGAGCACCGCGCGCTTCATTCAAATGGGCTTCCCCATCACCGCGGCGCAAATCATCTCCGCGGGGAGCGTGCTGACGCATTACTTCGACCAGGCCGATCTCCGGGGCGCCCGCAGCGTCGTCCTCGGCCCGGAGGGCAGCGTCGCCTGCGCCCAAGAAGCCGGCGCCACGCTGGTGCCGCGCCACGAGGACTTCGACGTCCTGCTCGTCATGGACGAGGGGGGCTTTCCCTTTCTCGAAGGCATCAACCAAGTGCTCACCTCGCTCTTCCGCGCCCTCGACGCCGGCCGCACCCCCCACCTGCTGCTCCCCAACCCCGACGTCATCTACCCCGCTGGTGGCGGCACCTTCGCCCTCACCGCCGGTGGCATCGCGGCCTTCTTCGAAGCCGCACTCCTGGCGCGCTACGGCACCCCCATGCCCTTCACGCGCCTGGGCAAGCCCTTTCCGCCCATGTTCGAGGCCGCCGCCCAGCAAACCCGCGGCGAGCGCATCCTGATGGTGGGCGACCAGATCCCCACCGACATCCGCGGCGCCAACGGCTTCGGCGTGGACAGCGCCCTCTTGCTCGGCGGTGTCAGCCACAAGCTCGCGCCCGAGTCCCTACCCCCACAGGACCGCCCCACCTGGATCATCTCTTCACTGCAGCGCTAAGCGCTAACGAGAACGCGCATGAGAACGCGCACGAGACGCAACGAGCCACCGGCGTCCCGCATCCCAGAGCGCCAAGGCCAGCACGCCGTACTCCACCGCCAACACCCAGGCCCACTCGCGCCAAAGCCCTTCAGCCCACCACATGTCTAGCGAGAGATAGGACAGGGCCGAGACCGCGCCAAAGGCGAGCACCCACGGCATGCCCAGCATCGCGGCGAAGGGCAAGAACCACAGGATGTACCAGGGGTGCAGCACCGGCGCGACCAGGAGGGCCGCGGCGATGATCAAGGCCGCCGTCTGCAAAGGGGGAATGCGGCGCCACATGGCCAGCACCGCCGCCCCACCCACGACGAGCAAGGAGAGACCGCGGGCAATGGCCAGCGCCACATCCATCAGGGGAAAGGCCCCCGGCGCCGAGGAGTCAAAGGCCCCGTCCTTGTGCAGGGCAAAGAAGGTGGGTTGGAGCTCCCGGGCGATGCCGTCGAGCCAGCGCAGGTGCACCATGGCCTCGCCGTCGAAGGTGCCGAAGCAGGCGCCGACCCCGTAAAGCGCCCCGTACTTGAACAGGCGAAACAGGCCGGCGTTCCCCTCCCAGCGGCGGGCGAAGGCGTCCAGGGTCTCCACGCCGTCGGTGCCCGCGTGGAGCATGGGCCACAGCAACAGCGCGCTGCACAGCGCCGCCAGCGCACCAAAGAGCACGCGATGCCGGGGCAACCCCCAGGCCAGCGGCACCAGCAACACCAGGGGAATCAGCTTCACGCCCACGCCGAGGGCTAGGCAGAGCGCGGCGCCCAACGCGTGCCGCCGCGTCAACACCGGTCGCTGCAGCAGGGCCACGGTGCCGAGCAGGGCGCACAGGGCCAGGGGTTCGAGCAGGTGTCCGGACATGGCGGTCTCAACGCAGGCCAGCGGATGCCACGCGTAGGCCGCACACGCGACGAGGGCCCGGCGCTGTGTCCCCTCTTTGGCTGCCGCGGTGAAGCCTCCCATGAGCCCGTACACCAGCACCGCCACCCCCAGGTTGGCCGCCGCCGCCGCGAGCTGAAGCGCCCACACCGCCCCGCGCTGGGACAGCAGCCAAAAGAAGACCTGGGCCACAGGCGGGTACAAGGTGCGCATCTGCGGGTGGTTGATGTGCGGCCAATGGCCGTCCCGCAGCGCGACGAGCTCCGGGGCATCCGGGGCAAACCGCCAGGGGTTGACACCGGCGCGCAGCACGCGGCCGTCCCAGGCGAAGCGGTAAATGTCATCGCTGAACAGGGGCTGTCCCAGGCTCGCCAGCGCGTGCAACACCGCGGCGACGCCCAGCACCCACAACAACGCGCGCCCCGGCGCCACACCCGCGCCCCCAACGCGCTCACCAGCGTTCCGACCGGCGCGGTGCAGCCCCCACAGCGCCACGCCGTAGGCCGCACACGCGACGAGAAACCACATCACCGCATCGCGGGCCACCGGCTCTGTGCGGTGCGACTGCCACACCAAGGCACCCAGGGCAGCGGCGACACCCGCCAGAGACACCCAGGACACCCTGGGCACGAACGGCGCTCGCAGCACCGAAGACACCGGAGGAACCGGTGGGCGTTCATTGTGTTGGGAGAAAAGCCCGGACATTCCGGAGAAAGGAGAAATTACTCGCTCTTGAGGTTCATCGCCTTGAGGGTGGCGCGGGCGAGGTCACTGACGGTCTTGTCGTCGTCGGCCTGCAGCGCCAACAGATAACCGCGCTCGCCAAGGCCCGCCAAAATTCTCATGGCCAAGTCACGGGACTCCGCGTCGTTGCGAATGGTCTCGACGAGCATCTGGCGCACTTGCAGTTTGTTCAAGCCGCCCGGCGACGTGTCCCAGCCCTTGGTGATGCGATCCATCAAGTACTTCCAGGGCCACAGGATTTGGTCGGTGCTGCGCGAGGTGCGGTCGGAGAGATCGCGGGCCACTTGCAGGCGGCGGAAGAGGCGCTTCGAGGTGAACATGTCGCGCGAGAGATAAAGCGGGTGCTCCTCGAACCAGCGCCGGATGATGAGGCGCGACTCCTGGCCTTCCAGGATTTCGATGATGCGATCTGTGCGGTTGGAATTGCCGCCGAGCAAAATGGCGAACACCGCAGCGCGCTGGCGGTTCTCGTCCGAGTGGTCGAGCAGTTTGTTCAAGCGCTCCGCGTAAGCGGGGTCTCCTGCCTCACCCACCGCGATGGCCGCCGCCTTGACGAAGCTGTCCTTGCCCGAGCCTTCGAGCAAGCTCATCATCGCCTCAATGGACTCTTGGGAGGAGTTGTGCCAGAGCCCCTGGATGAGCGCGGCGCGCGCCACGGTATCCACGGATTCGTCCTGCACTTTTTCGATGATTTTGCTCATGGCTTTCTCGTCGGCGACATAGGCCAGCGAGGCCGCGGCTTCGGCGCGCAGCTCCTGATCGTCCATCGGGTCGAGGGCGATGGTCATCAGGTTGTCGGCAAAGGCGGGATCGCCGATGTAGCGCGTGGCCATGATGGTGTTGCGGCGCTCTTGCAGGCGGCCCTCCATCTGCCAGTCGCGCCCTTCCATGAGCGGCGAGAATTTTTCTTCTTTGCGCTCCTTGGCGCTCATCATCATCATCTTTTTGAACTCAGCCACGATGCCGTCGCATTTCAGGCGCGCCAGCGCGTGGGACGCCGCTTGGATGTAGAAGCGGTCTTCCTTGGTCAAGAAGGGCTTGATGATCGGGCAAAAGCTCTTGTCGCCGGTGCGCCCCATGGCGTCCATCAGCGGGCCGATGTCGACCTTTACGCGCTTGGCGCATTCGGGTGTGTTGGTGTAGGGCGCGTTGGCGTCGTAGATTTTCTTCAGCATGGCCGAAGCGCCCGGCGGGTTGGTCTCGCCGATCCACGTCACCACGCCGTTGGCGATTTTGCGCGACATGTCCTCTTGGCGGTAGCGCACCGCTTCGTCGGGGATCAGGTCGGGATCGATGGTTTCCCACTGGGTCTTGGCGAACATCTTTTCGGCAGCGCGCGGCTCGCCGAGTTCTTCCAAGGTCCACAGGGCCTGGTTGCGGATTTCGTCGGCCTCCAGTTTGGCCTTGTCGTCGGAACCGGGAAACTCCTCGTCGACAATTTTCAGCAGCAAATTGGCCGAACGCGGATCGTTGAGCCCCTTAATGCGGCCGAGAATTTTGTACTTCACCGCCGGATCGGTGGCGTTGTCGTAAATGACTTCGAGGCCCGGCGCCCCCACGGACTGCGTTACCGCTGAGAGGATGGGATCCAGCAACTCGGGGGCGGTGCGGATTTTGTCGAGCAGCGCTTTGCCAGCGCGGTCGTCACCGGTGCGCCCCAGGGATACCGCTGCCTCTTGCGCCACCTCTTTGCTCTCGTCAGCCAAGAGCTTGAGCAGCGCGGGCACCGGGTCTTTGTCGTCGCGGAAGCCCAGCTCCATGGCGGCGTACATTTTGAGCATGGGGTCCGGCGCTTCGGAGAGTTGGATCAAGCGGTCGGTGGTGGCCATCTGCGCCACCAGCTCTTTGTCGTACTCGGGCAGCGTGTCCGGTTTGATCCACTGGCGGTTGATGCCTTCGAGCAGGGTTTCAAAGCCGCGCTCGTCGCCCAACGACACCAGGGCCCAGGCGTATTTCACCTGCACCATCTCCTTGGTTTCGTTCATCAATTTGAGAATGGCATCGGTCGACGCCTTGGCCTCGGGACCGCCGATTTTGGCCAACGCCAGCGCCGCCTCTTGGGCAATGGTGCCGCCCTGCTCCAGTGCTTTGACCAGGACGGGCACCGCGCCTTTGTCCTTGGCCACGCCCAACTCGAAGACCGATTGGGCCACGATGCTCTTGGTGGGGCACTCCAGCACAATTTTGCGCAACGCCGCCTCAAATTCGCCGTCGGGCAGCTTCATGGCAGCGTCGAATTGCTGGCGCCACTCCTGGGCCTCGGCGTTGTTTTTGTACCAAATCACGCCAAATACCACGGCCAGAATCACGCCGCCCAGCATGGCCAACAAAAACCCGGTGTTGCCCCGGTTGATTTTTCTCTCAAAATCGTCGGCCGCAAACGAGTCGTCCATGGATGGCGGGGCACCAAATCCGCCGGGGCTGTCGCCCATTTGTCCATCCATCTGTTCGTCGAATTGATCCTGATCATTCCACTTTGTCATAATGGCGCTCCTTTGGAGTTGAATAACTTGGGGAATTTGCCGCTGAATTTAGCGCAAAAGACGCGCGCGAATCAATCCTGTTTTGTTCAATCCCATTAAAAAGAGCACGAAAACGACAATTTACGCTCAAACCGAAACCGCCGGTGCGCCGTGGGCCAAACAACAGCAGACAAGGAAAACGCGCGGGAAACGCGAGACAAAACAAAAAGAGCCTTGTCGGAGAAAACGAAGCGCGAAAGCGCGGGAAGGAAATGGACGCGGAAGCTACTTGGAGAAGACCTGCACCGCTACCTCACCGGCACCCGCAGCGGCCGTAACCGTCACGTTGTACAGACCGGGATTGGGCGGGCAGTAGCTCGAGATCACCGCGGTGGCGTCCAGGGTGGAATCGGCGGCCACGAGGGCGCCATCGGCCAGGGCGAGTTTGACGTCGACATTGCTCAGGGTTTCGGCACCCACCGCAACAAAGGCCTGGCAGTAGGGCGCGCCGGGCAACGTGACCTGGTAGGCTTGGCTGGCGCCTTCTTCGAGAGTGGCTTTCATTAGGGCGCTGGTCTCCACCTTGTCGGCGGCGTGCTGCGCGCGGGCGGCGGCCATTTTTTGCGCCATGGGATCACTGGAGACCTCCGGGGTGGGCACGGCAATGCCCGGAATGCTGGGGGCGGGCGGGGCCACCGGAGCGGCGGGGGCGGGCTCGACGTTTTGTTGCTGGCAAGCGCCAACGGCAAAAACCACGGCGACGGCGCTGAACCACTGAAGCATTTTTTTCATTTTCATTGGAATGGCTCCCTTCTGGGTAAAGTGTCCATTTGTTTCGAATGCGATGGAGCAGTATTGTCCGATTTCGCATCTTTCTTCAAGTGCTTTGCAAGGCCCCTAGGCGACGTCCCGCAAAAAAATGCAGCACAAAACCCAAAATGTCCGCAGCGAGCCGCAAAGGCGCTCCATCCATATCTTCGATGACAAGAGTAGGCTACGGCTGCAGATTCCGGACCTGGTTGCCCCAGCACACCTCGGTGCGATCGCCGGCGCGAATTCCGCAGGTGTAATCATTGCCCGCGCTCAGGCTGGTGAATTTTACGCCCGCAGGCGGCGTGGACTGACCTTTTTCATTGCTTCCCCAGCACTCCACCAGGCCATCTGCCGCGTGAATCCCGCAGGTGTGGTTGCCACCCGCGCTCAAACTGGTAAACGCCACGTTCGGTGAATTGAACTGGCCAACATCGTTGGCGCCCCAGCACGCCACCAGGCCGTTGTCCGCGCGAATTCCGCAGGTATGGGAATCGCCAGCGCTCAAACTGACAAACTGTATTTTTTCAGGCAAATTTTCCTTATAAACATCTTCGTTTCCCCAGCACTGGGCCTCGCTGTTATCTTTGCGGATCCCGCAGGTGTGAGAACCGCCAGCGCTCAGGCTGGTAAACGCCACAGCCGATGGTGGACGCGCCGCAAAACCCGTTCCCCAGCACACCACCTCGCCCGCGTCGCCGTCTTCTTCTTTAAGAATCCCGCAGGTGTAAAAATCGCCAGCGCTAACGCTGCTAAACGTTACGCCCGATGGCGTGCTCCCGTGAGCATCTTGACTTCCCCGACACACAACGCCATCCACGGCATTCTGGTTTTGTTTGCCAATCCCGCAAACGTGGTACGCCCCCGCGCTCAGGCTGGTAAACGTCCACCCACTAACCATATCGGAGCAGTTCTCATCAACGCATAGACTTCCCCAGTACACCCCGACACTGTCATCGGTGCGAATTCCGCTGGTGTAAAAACCGCCAGCGCTAATGCTGCTAAACGTTACGCCCGATGGCGGCGTGGACTGCCCCGCATCAGTATCAGTATCATCAGTATCATCAGCAGCATCATCGCTTCCCCAGCACTCCACCTCGCCCACGTGGTTATTGTCCGAGCGAATCCCGCAGGTGTGAAAACCGCCAGCGCTAATGCTGGAAAACGCCGCATTCGTTGTCGGCGTGGACTGGTTCACTGTCTTGCCATTTAAGTCTTTATTGCTTCCCCAACACTTCACCTCGCCCGCGTTGTTGCCTTCCGCGAGAATCCCGCAGGTGTGAAAACCGCCAGCGCTAACGCTTTTAAACGCCGCATTCGTTGTCGGCGTAGACTGGTTCACTGTCTCGCCATCTGAGTCTTTATTGCTTCCCCAGCACTTCACCTCGCCGGAGCCTTGGAGAATCCCGCAGGTGTGAAAACCGCCTGCGCTGATGCTGGAAAACTTTGTCGTTTCAGACAGGCCCGCTGGCAACGTAGACTGCCCCTCATCATTGCTTCCCCAGCACACCAACTGGCCCGCCGTGTCGCCATCCGCAAGAATGCCGCAGGCGTGAGAACCGCCCGCGCTCACGGTGGAAAACCTCGGGGACGTCGGCGTGCAAAAAAGAGCATTGGGCCCTTGGCTCGTGGAAGCGCCCGGGCAAGGCGCGCAAAGGCGGTCGCTTACAGGGGTGGGTTCGGCAGCCACGTATTCATCGTCCGAACAAAGGCTCCAGGGGTGGCAAGAGGTCGCTGGATCGCCGTCGTGATCCCAAGTGCCATCGGCGCAACCGGAGTCGTCGGGCTCGTCCGCACCGGAGGAGGTGCCGGTGTCATCCGTATCGCTCGCGCTGGGCTTGTCCGTACCGGAGACGCCTGTATCGTTGGTATCGTTGGTATCGCTTGTATCGCCCGCGTCTGTACCACCCGCGTCGATGTTCGCATCTGCGTCGGCGGCGACAAAATCTTTATTGATGAGATCGATGCAGCCCGTGCCCCAAAGCAGCGACAAGGCGATCCAGGCGTACCCCCAAAGCCGTTTTTTCGCCCGCAACATTTATTTAGAATGTGCCCATCAGGGTCATGCCCGCCGCGCCCGGCTGCAGCAGCGGTTGCCACGAGACGCGCTCGCCGTGGTGCGACTTCTTTTTGCCCGCGATGAACAGCGCCACGCCGGTGACTGCCAGCGCGCCGCCCACCGGCAACAGAATGGTCGACGTCAGGGCCAGGGTCTGCATGCGCTCGTGCTTGTCGCGGTTTTTGGGCGGACAGCCCTCGCTCGTGCAATCGGCGCTCAAGTCGCTGTCGAGGGACATCGCCATGCCCCCGGTGATGGCGCCGACGATGAGCACAGCGCCGCCGGTGGCCATCAGGGAGATGCCGGTGGGCACCAGCGGGTGCGACGAAGCCGCCGCCTTAGGCGCCTGGGACGACGACGCATCTGCGGGTTGCGAGGCCGCCAGTTGCTCCGAAGTGGACGGCGACGCAGCCGGGTCAGCGACATCGACAGCTAGGCTCTGGCCGCCGTTGACCTTGAGCGGGCGCTTGAGCAAATCCTGTTGCTGCAGCACCACGCGCAACTCCTGTACGCGCCCCGCTGTCACCGGGATGGGACCGGGCAAGGGCGTTGTGCCGCGCAGTGAATCGGCGATGTACACCTCGGCCCCGTCGGGCGCCGTCACCACCACAAAGCCCACCAGGTTGCGAATGCGAGTCATCTCGGCTTCGACCTCTTCGCGGCGCGTCTCGGGCACATCGTCGCCGCCGGAGACCAGGTAGGCCTCGAAGGCCTCTAGGGCGCTGCCGTAGTTTTTGGCCGCCGCCTCGCTCTGGGCGATATTGTAGTGGATTTTCCAGTTGGGATTGGCGTCGTAGGCCGCGCGAAAAGCTGTGGCCGCCCCGGTGTAATCCCCGTCATTAAACAGTGTTGTGGCCGCTGAGAACGCCTCTCGGGCCGCGTCGACATCGGCCTTCGCGACCGACGCAAACAGCAAAAAGCCACCCACGATTACTGGCAAACATTTGGTAACACGCATGGTTCCTCCGGATGATTGGATGATGGGTCAATTTATCGCAGAACGCCCAAAAAGCGAACCCGCTGATTTTCTTTTTTGCACGCAGTGGCAGCGCAATGGGAATGCATTGCGTTGGGCTACTGCCACAGGTTTCGGGCCTGCGCGCCCCAGCACACCTCGATGCGGTCGCCGGCGCGAATGCCGCAAGTGTGTTCCCAACCCGCGCTCAGGTGGGTGAACACCACCCCCGCTGGCGGCGCGGACTGGCCAAAATCATTGTTACCCCAGCACTGGGCCTCGCCGGTATCTGCGCGAATTCCACAGGTATGAAAAAGACCCGCGCTAAGACTCTGAAACGTCGCTTCCGGCGGCGCGGACTGATTGGAGAAATTGTCACCCCAGCACTTCACCTCGCCGGAGTCTTTAACAATCCCGCAGGTGTGAGAACCGCCCGCGCTAAGACTCGAAAACACCACGTCCGCAGGCGATGCGAGCTCTCCCATCGTGTCGTTTCCCCAGCACTGGGCTTTGCCGGTGTCCGCGAGGATCCCGCAGGCATGAGAATCGCCCACGCTCAGGCTCGCAAACGCCACATCCGGCGGCAGTATGAGCTTGTCAAGGCTATCCTCTCCCCAGCACTGGGCTTTGCCGGTGTCCGCGAGAATCCCACAGGTGTGGCGACGGCCCGCACTCAGGCTTCGAAACGTCGCTTCCGACGGTGTGTACTGGTTAAAGTCATTGCCTCCCCAGCACGTGGCCGCGCCAGTGCCTTCGACAATTCCGCAGGTGTAGCCCTCACCCACGCTCAGGCTCGCAAACGCCACATCCGGCGGCGCACACTGGCTCGCGCCATTTCGTCCCCAGCACACGGCTTTTCCGGTATCCGCGCGGATCGCGCAGGTGTGGTGGTCGCCCACACTCAAATCAATCAAGGGAGCGCCTTCGGGCAGCGTAGACTGGCCTTCTGCATCATATCCCCAGCACTTCACCTCGCCGGAGTCTTTAACAATCCCGCAGGTGTGAGAACCGCCCGCGCTAAGACTCGAAAACGACACTTGCGTGGGTGGCGTGGTCTCGCCAAAATAATCGTTTCCCCAGCACGAGACCTCGCCGGAACCTTCGACAATCCCGCAGGTGTGAGAACCGCCCGCGCTAAGATCGGAAAACGCCTCATTGGGAGGTGCGCCAGGACTATTGCCCCAGCACGAGACCTCGCCCATGTGATTTTGGTCCATGCGAATACCGCAGGTGAATTCATAACCCGCGCTCAGACTCGAAAACATCCCATCGGGCGGCGTGCCAGGACTATTGCCCCAGCACGAGACCTCGCCCATGTGGTTTTGGTCCATGCGAATACCGCAGGTGAATTCATAACCCGCGCTCAGACTCGAAAACTTTGCCGTCGCTACATCCCCAGGCAGCGTGGCAGCGGTATCTTTTCCCCAGCACTGGGCCTCGCCAGTGTCCGCGCGAATCCCGCAGGTGTGATTGCCACCAGCGCTGAGGCGCCAAAAGCCATCCTCTGTTGGCGGCACGAACTGGCCAAAATTATTGTTACCCCAGCACTGGACCTCACCGGTGTCCTCGCGAATCCCGCAGGTATGAGAATGGCCCGCGCTCAAACTGAAAAACGCCACCCCTTCTGGCGGCGCGGACTGACCAAAATCATTGTTTCCCCAGCACTGGACCACGCCGGAGTCTTTAACAATCCCGCAGGTGTGAGAATCGCCCGCGCTCAAACTGAAAAACTTGGGCACGTCCGGTGCGCAGTGCGGGGCATTGGCTCCCGCGCTGGTGGAGCGTCCGGGACAAGGCGCGCAACCGCGGTCGCGCAAATTTGTCGGGGTGGTGGCGCTGTATTGGTTCTCCAAGCAATCGTCCCAGGGCTTGCAGGGGGTCGCCGGATCACTGTCGTCATCCCAGCCATCCGACGCGGCGCAATCGACGAGCGGCGCATCGCCACCCGCGCAGTATGTTCCCGCTTCGATGCACTCCTCGCACACTGGCTCCGGCCAACCGATGGGAGCGCCCGGGACACGTTGCACCGTGCCCACAGCACAGGGCACATGCACTGTGCAAGACAGTTGGTTGACCTTGGACGTGAAAGTGCCCGCAGCGCAGGGCGCGCAGATGCGATCGGAAGTGGGGCTACCCGCCTCTTCGATGTATTCACCCGCATAGCAGTTGGTCCAAGGGACGCACGGCGTTTGCGGGTCGCCGTCGTCATCCCAGGTGCCCTGGGGGCAAGCGGGCGGATTGCTGTTGCCCGTATCGTCAGGCGGGTCCGCATCCGAGTCCGAGCCCTTATCCGAGTCCGAGCCCTTGTCCGAGTCCGAGCCCTTGTCCGAGTCCGAGCCCTTGTCCGAATCCGAGCCCTTGTCCGAGTCCGAGCCCTTATCCGAGTCCGATCCCTTATCCGGGTCCGAACCCTTATCCGGGTCCGAGCCCTTGTCCGCGTCCGCGGCGACAAAGTCTTTGTTAATGAGGTCGATGCAACCCGTGCCCCAAAACAGCGACAACATCAGGCAAGCGGGTCCCCCAAAAAACGATTTCAGCCGAAACATTGGCATCCTCCCATAATTTTTACCCGCAGCGCCCAGCGACAACAGCGGGACTTTGGCAAAGCGCACAGACAACCGTAAGATGTGAAACAACGAGGCAAACTCTACCAAATCGCCACAAAAGGGACATCTACAGAGTTTGTTTTTTGCCTGGATTGGGTTGGAGCGGACGGGTTCGGATCGGGGGATGGAACGGGCATCGACCGGAGAAGGCCGGGGGATGGGCTCAGCCGAAGTCGTCGAACAGGATGTTTTCGCGCTCGACCCCCAAGTCGATCAGCATGCGGGTCACGGCCTCGTTCATCATCGGCGGCCCGCACAGGTAGTACTCAATTTCTTCGGGGGCTTCATGGTCCTTGAGGTAATTGTCGAGCAGCACCTGGTGGATGAACCCGGTCGGACCGGTCCAGTTGTCCTCGGGCAGCGGCTCCGACAGGGCCAGGTGCCAGATGAAATTGGGGTTTTCCGCCTGCAGCCCATCAAAATCATCGTTGTAAAACGATTCGCGCATGCTCCGCGCCCCGTACCAAAACGAGATTTTGCGCTGGGAGTGCAGCCGCTTGAGCTGGTCGAAGATGTGCGATCGCATCGGCGCCATGCCCGCACCGCCACCGACAAAGACCATCTCCTTGTCGGTCTCCCGCGCGTAGAACTCGCCGTAAGGCCCCGAGATCACCACATCGTCCCCCGGCTGCAACTTAAAGATGTACGAAGACATAATGCCCGGAGGCGCGTCGGGCGCGTTGGGCGGCGGCGGCGCGATGCGCACGTTGAGCATGATAACGCCCTTCTCTTCGGGATAGTTGGCCATGGAATAGGCGCGAGTGGTTTCTTCGCCCACTTTGGAGACATAGCGCCACATGTCGTACTTGTCCCAGTCGCCGCGGTACTTCTCTTCAATGATGTAGTCTTTGTAAGCGGCGGTGTGGGGCGGGGCTTCGATCTGAATGTAGCCTCCCGCGCGAAAGGGCACTTCCTCGCCCTCAGGGAGCTCGAGGATGAGCTCCTTAATGAAGGTGGCCACGTTGTGGTTGGAGCGCACCTTGCACGTCCACTTGCGGATGTTAAAAATTTCGTCGGGCACGACGATGCGCAGATCTTGCTTCACCTTCACCTGGCAGGACAACCGCACGCCCTCGCGCGCCTCGCCGCGGGTGACCAGCCCCATTTCGGAAGAGAGGATCGCGCCGCCGCCGTCGAGCACCGTCACCTTGCAGACACCGCAGGTGCCCTTGCCACCGCACGCCGAAGGCAGGAAGATTTTTTCGGACGCCAAGGTGTTCAGCAGCGTATTGCCAGCGTTGACATTGCGCGAGAGCTCTTCGCTGTCGTTGATGTTGAGGCGCACCGCTCCCTGGGCCACCAGCGAATTGCGGGCAATCACCAGCAGCACCACCAGGGCGACGATGGTAAAGACGAACATGGCCACACCGAGTATGATTTCAAGCATCGGCTTCTGTCCTCTCTAGAGTTGGATCCCGGCGAACGCCATGAAGGCGATGGCCATCAACCCGGTGATGATGAAGGAAATGCCCAGGCCGCGCAGGCCCGAGGGGATGTTGTGGAACTTCAGCTTCTCGCGGATGGCCGCCAGTCCGGCGATGGCGAGCAACCAGCCGATACCCGAGCCAATGCCGTACACCACGCTCTCGGTCATGTTGTAGTTGCGCTCCATCATGAACAGACACGCGCCGAGAATCGCGCAGTTCACCGCGATGAGGGGCAAGAACACGCCCAGGGCGTTGTAGAGCGCCGGCAGGTAGCGATCCAGGGCCATCTCCACCACCTGCACCACCGCCGCGATGGTGGCGATGAAGGTGAGGAAGCTCAAAAAGGAGAGGTCGACTTCGGCCAGCTCCGGGTGCAGCCAGGACAGGGCGCCCTTGACCAGCAGGTTGTTGAGGATGAGGTTGTTCAGGGGCACCGTGATGGCCAGCACGACGGTCACCGCGACGCCAAGGCCCACGGAGGTGGACACCTTGCGCGACACCGCGAGGAAGGAACACATGCCCAAGAAGAACGCCAGCGCCATGTTCTCGACGAACACCGCCTTTACGGCAAGATTTAGATAATGCTCTAGCATGGCCTAGTCCTGCTCTTTCAATTCGGGCTTCCAGGTGCGGAGCCCCCAAATGATAAATCCGATGGCGAAGAACGCCCCCGGCGCCAGCACCATGAGCCCGTTGGGCACATACCAGCCGCCGTTGTTCACCGTGGGCAGCACCGTCGTGCCGAACACTTGGCCCGATCCCAACAGCTCGCGAATGAACGCGACGCTCATGAGAAACATGCTGTAGCCCAGGCCATTGGAGATGCCGTCCACCAGGCTCTCCACCGGTCCGCGCTGCATGGCAAAGGCTTCGGCGCGCCCCATCACGATGCAGTTGGTGATGATCAGGCCGACGAAGACCGAGAGCTGCTTGCTCAGGTCGTAGACCGTGGCCTTGAGGATTTGGTCGGCGATGATCACCAGCGACGCGATGATGGTGAGCTGCACGATGATGCGCACGCTGGAGGGGATGTGGTTGCGTATCAGGCTAATGGTGAAGCTGGACAACGCAGTGACGAGGGTCAGCGCGATGGACATCACCAGGGCCGTGCTCATGCGCGTCGTGACCGCCAGCGCCGAGCAGATGCCCAACACCTGCACCGAAATGGGATTGTTCTTGATCAATGGGTCGAGGAATATGTCTTTGAGTTTCAGCGACATGCTCAGCGCCCTCCTTCCCGAAATGCTTTCAAATAAGGTCCGTAGCCATACTCGCCCACCCAGAAGCGCACCGACTCGGTGACGCCGTTGCTGGTCAGCGTGGCGCCCGAGAGCCCGTCCACGCCGTGGGGGTCTTCGGTCACCGATCCCGCGGCGCCCTTGCGCACGGCAAAGATCGGCTGCCACGCATCGTCGAAGAGGCGGCGGTCGTGCCACCGGGCCGTCCAGGACGGGTTTTCAATCTCGCCGCCAAGCCCTGCGGTTTCGCCGTGATCGTAAAAAGACACGCCCTTGATGGTGGTGGTGTCGGCGGCGATGGCCATGAAGCCGTACATCGTCGACCACAGGCCCTTGCCCGAAATCGGCAGGACCAGCCGCGCCACCCGGTCGCCCTCCATCACCTGGTAGACAACGCCCACGTAGGGCACGCGGAGAATCCCCGCCTTGTTGGCCGGCTCGCGGAGGCTGGCGTTTTCGTCTTGCATAGCCGCCAGCATGTCGATGGCAGACGCGTCGACGTCGGACAGCACGGCGCCGGAACCGGGCTTGCGCTCTTCGTCCTTGGGCTGATTGGGATCGCGCAGCGCCACGGCCACCGGCACGATGGACTGAAAGCGCGCCACGATCTCCTCGCTAGAGAGCTTCTCATCACTCGTCGCCAGCCCCGCCGCCACCAACACATTTTTTTGCTTGTCGACCTGGCGGTTGAGCTCTTGCCGCTCTTTCAGCGAGACGTTGGAGAACGAGACAAAGACCGAACACACCAGGCACACCAAGGCCGAAAAGCCGAGGGTATATGCGGCACCTTGTTTACGCGACATAGCGGGCCATCCTTTTCTTTTTGTGCGCCTGGACCACGTAGTAGTCGATCAGCGGGCCGAAGAGGTTCGCCATGAGGATGGAGAGCATCATCCCCTCGGGATAGGCCGGGTTGAGCACGCGCACCACCATCACCATCACGCCGATGAGCAGGCCGTATAAGAGGCGTCCGGTTTGCGAGAAAGGCGCGGTGACCGGGTCGGTGGCCATGAAGACCGTGCCAAAGGCCCAGCCGCCGATGACGATGTGCCAGTGAAAGGGCAGCGACATCATGGGGTTGGTGGTGGAGCCAGCGGCGTTGAACAGCAGCGACATCCCCAGGGTGCCGATCAGGACGCCCAGCATAATGCGCCAAGAGGCCACGCCGGTAACCAGCAGCAACAGCGCGCCCAACGCGATGGCGACGAATGACGTCTCGCCGATAGCGCCCGGCACAAAACCCCAGAAGGACTCCATCCACGTGGCGCTGCCCAAACCGACGTCGGCGCCCATGGCAGCCAGGCCCTGCTCTTTGAACAGCGCGGTGGGCGTGGCCGTGGACCAACCGTCAACCGCCACCCAGGGCGCGTTGCCGGAGATTTGCGCGGGATAGGCGAAGAAAAGAAACGCGCGCGCCGCCAGGGCCGGGTTGAAAATGTTGTACCCCACGCCGCCAAAAATCTCCTTGGCGATGACCACGCCAAACGAAATGGCCAAGGCCACCTGCCACAGGGGAATGGTGGGGGGGACGATGAGGGGCAGCAGCATCCCCGTCACGAGGAAGCCCTCGTTGACCTCGTGGCGCCGCACGACGGCAAACAGCACCTCCCACACGCCGCCGACGATAAAGGTCACCAGCAAGATGGGCAGGTAGTAGGCGAGGCCGTGGACAAAACAAGCGAGGATGTCGTCGGGATCGGCGAGCGGCACGTTGAGCCACGCGAGCATTTGCGCCTGCCAAGATGTGGCGACAATCCCCGGTTGGCTCAAAGCCAGCGCCGCCTGGTGGCCGACGTTGTACACGCCGAACAAAATGGCGGGCACCAGCGCGATGACCACTGTGATCATCAGGCGCTTCAAGTCGGCGGCGTCGCGCACAAACGACGCGCGGTTGGTGCGATCGCCGGGGGTATATAAGAATGTGTCGATTGCTTCGTAGAGCGGATACAGACGCGCAAAGCGCCCGCCTTCGCCAAAGAGCGGGGCCTGTCGGTCGAGAAACTTGCGCAACATGTCGGCTAGCCCTCCCTTTCGATGGTGTTCAGCACTTCGCGCAGCGCCGGACCGTATTCATTTTTGGACGGGCAAACAAACGTGAAGAGCGCCAGGTCTTCTTCATCTAATTCGAGGCAGCCCAGGGCTTCGGCCGATTCCAGATCTTGGGCGATCAGGGCGCGCAACAAAAAGACCGGCATCAAGTCGAAGGCGTTGACCTTGTCGTAGCTGCCAAAGGGCACCAGTGTGCGGTGGCCGCCGTTGCGGTCGGTGTTCAGGGAAAAACGATGCCCCAAGCGCAGCTTTGAAACAAACAGATTGGTCACCGAAAACGAATCCCAACCCGGCGACAACCAGCCCAGAAAACGCCGCGGCGCTTCGTCGGAAAGGGCGGTCACTTGGTTGTGGTAGCGCCCCAAATACCCCAGCACTTCACCTTGGGCGCGCCGACCGCTCAACACCGAACCCGAAATCAGGGCCGCTGCGCCAGGCTTCAGGGCGTCGGTTACCAAGCCGTCAACGTCGCATCCCATGCGCACGCGGTACAACGCGGGATGTGTCACCGCCGGACCCGCCAGGCTGATGACGCGCTCGAGGCAGAGCTTGCCCGTTGCCACGAGGTGCCCGATGGCCGCTACGTCTTGGCAGCCGATGTGCCAGGCGACGTGCGTGCGGCTCACCGGCGCAATGCGGTGCATGTGCAGCCCGACGTTTCCCGCGGGGTGCGGTCCGGAAAAGGCGTGCACCTGAATGCCCGCTACGTCTTCAACGGCGTCCACGGGTGCCCCGTCGGCGCGGCAAAAATGCACCGGCACATCGCCCAACATCTTCACCAATGCCTCGAGGCCCAAGCGCAACTGCGACGCTTGTCCCGCCAACACATCGGCCACCGCTGGCGCCAGGGGTTGGGTGTCCATCGCCGTCACAAAGACCGCGTGGGGTTGGCTCGCGGGGTCGGGAATGCGGCCAAAGGGACGCGTGCGAAGAGCGGTCCACAAGCCCGATTGCACGAGCAGCTCCCGCAGGGCCTCGGCGTCCATCTCTGCCAAGCCCCCCTCGCGCCATGCTGCATAAGACAGTTCATTGTCTTCGGCGGTGTCCGCGGCATCCAGGGCGATCACCACCGACTGCAGCGCGCGGCGCTCTCCGCGGTGAATGGCGGCGACCACGCCCGCTCCCGGCGATACGATGGGCACCCCGGGATTGCGGCGGTCTTCCAGCAAGGGCTGGCCGCGCTTCACGACGTCGCCCACCTTGACCTTTAAGGAAGGCTTCAAGCCCGGATAGTCCGCGGCCATAATGGCCAGCGACGTCGGCGTTGGTGGCGTCAGTATTTCTTTGCCATCCGCGGGCGCACCGTTGATGGGCAGTGTCAAGCCGCGCCGAACTGTGTGTAATTTTGGGTTCGCGTTCCCCATGCAGACCTCGTCTCCGTGGTAAAGTTGTGCGTCTGAAAAACCGCCTGTTCATAGCAGTTTCATCAATGGCGTCAACTGCCCCAAAGCGCCAATCGCAAGAAGCGAACGACATCCTTAACCAAAGGGCATGTGCCCAGTGGCATGATCCCCGCGCAGAGGTGCCAACATGGCGATTCGCGTCACCCAGCCAGAACTACAGCCAGGCCGGAATTATGACATTTTTTTCATAACGCGGCGGGAGGCGTGTGACCTTTTTTCACACTGCAAAAACTTCCCGTTCCCCACCAAACAGACAAAACACTGAAACAATTAGGGAAATCAAACAGCGTGAGGCGCAAAAACAAAAAAGGCACAGCGTTTGCATTATTCGAACGAAAGTGGTCTCGTTCTTTGACAAGCAGGTTTCCGATACCCCAGGGGCAATGCGAACAGCAGCAAGCGTATTTTTGGATATTTTCTAAAAAATACAATAGTATGGACGTGTACGGTACATACGGAGCAAAACCAAACATCGCACTTGCCGTTTCACAAGAGATTGTGATAAGTGCAGCGCATTTTTAACGAAGCCAACAGTGACACCGCATGAATACGCTAAGCCAAGAATCGTCATTCCCAAATGTTCTGGCTGTTGCCAAAACCCCTAAGTACGGAACTGCTTATATAAACTTTACGCTTTGCGGCTTTGGAGTGTTCCAGGATGCCTAAATCAAATTCAACAAAATCCAATATCATCACTTTTCGCCAAAAGTTTGCCTACAACGACGCACTGGTCGCAGACGCCAAACAGTGTTTTCACGACCAGGCCCGCGCCATCGCCAACTTGGCCGATCGCCTCACGGCCGACTATTCTCGTGCCGTCGACCTGCTCCTCTGCACCGAGGGACACGTCATCGTCTGCGGCATCGGAAAGTCGGGCCTCATCGGCAAAAAAATGGCCGCCACCTTTGCCTCCACCGGCACGCCGAGTTTCTTCCTGCACCCCGCCGAGGCCTTCCACGGCGACTTGGGCATGATTACGGCGCGCGACACCATCATCCTCATTTCGAATAGCGGCGAAACCGAAGAGATCATCCGCTTAATCCCTTATCTCAAGCAACTGCACATCCCCATCGTTGCGATGACGGGCAATCACGTCTCCACGCTGGCCTTGCACTCCTCGGTACACCTGGACATCTCCGTCGAACGCGAAGCGTGCCCCAACAACCTCGCCCCCACCAACTCCTCGCTGGCCACGGCGGCCATGGGCGATGCGCTGGCGGTGTCCCTCATGAAAGAGCGCCACTTCAACCCCCACGACTTCGCCAAATTTCACCCCGGCGGCAACCTGGGCCGGCGCCTGCTCTCCCGCGTCAAGGACGTCATGCACAACGGCGAACTCCCCATTGTTTCGCCCGAACAATCCGTACAAGACTCCCTCATGACCATCACACAAGGCCGCCTGGGCCTGGTGCTGGTCATGCAAGACGAAAAACTGCTGGGCATCGTCACCGACGGCGACCTGCGCCGCGCCCTGCAACAGCACAAAGACTTGCTCAGCGTGCGCATTTCCGACATTATGACGGCTGCGCCCAAAACCATCTACGAAAACGCCATGCTCGGCGACGCAGAAGAACGCATGCGCATGAACAAAATCAAAGCCTTGGTCGTGCTCAATGACAACAATCAAGTCACCGGTATCCTCGAAATTTTTGATGATTGACGCAGTCCGGCGCATCGCAATTGGCCGCACACTGCCCGCGCTGTTGGCAACAGCCCTGCTCGCTGCCTGCGCGTCCTCCCAAATCCATCCCGACGACGAAAAACTCTACACCGACGCCCGCGATCCCGGATTTCTCCTCCCCGCATCCCCCGATGAAACCGAACTCCTCGCGAAAATCGACACCCTAACCGTGGGACAAACCCTCAAGCTCTCCCAACTATCCGCCACCATCGCCGCCGACTACCACGCGGCCAGCGGACGCCACTGCCGCCTCATCGCGCTACAGCACGCGGGTGCCCAAGCCCAACAAAGCCAAAAGCTCGCATGCCACACCGCGGATGGCTGGCAGTTTTTCCCCGACGTCTTCCCCGCATCTGCGTCTCTCCGCGCCGAATAATGCGCTCGCTGGTCCGAGGTTTGTCCGCCCAGATCAACGTTGTTGAAGCCCTCGTTATCCGCGAAACCCGCACCCGTTACGGCCGCTTCGCCCTAGGATACGTATGGGCCTTTGCCGAACCCCTCCTCTGGATCGGCGCGTTTCTTTTGGCATTTCAATTGGGCCGCCGGCACATCCCCAACGACATGGATGCCGTGGGGTTCCTCGCCACCGGGCTGCTGCCCTTCATCCTCTTTCGCACCACGGTCTCGCGCACCATGGGCGCCATCCGGGCCAACAAAGCGCTGCTGTACTACCCGCAGGTGCGCCCCCTCGACCTGGTGTTGGCCCGCGGCATTCTCGAATTCATCACCCTCAGCGTCGTCTTCCTCATCTTGCTCTTTGGCAACACCATCTACCTCGAACACCTCCCCTTGGACAGCGCGCTCCAAATCATCGTCGGTCTCATTTTTAGCAGTGTCCTGGCCGGAAGCTTTGGCCTGGCAGTGGGCAGCCTGGCCACCATGGCGCCCTCCGTCGAAAACCTGGTCAGCCCATTGTTGCGGCCCCTGCTGTGGATATCGGGCGTCTTCTTTACCGCGGCAGAGCTCCCGACGCGCATCCGCGAGGTCCTGCTCTGGAACCCGCTGCTGCAAATCACCGAAATGGTGCGCGCGGGCTGGTACCGCTCCTTCGATTCCAACCACTACAGCTACTTCTATCTCTGCGCCTGGATACTCGCCATGGCCTTTTTTGCCCTCACCCTAGAGCGGGTCGCACGCCGCAAACTCGAAATCTAGGTGACCCATGATTGAAATCCGCAACATCAGTAAGTCCTACACGGTCAACGCCACCACCAACTACGTATTGCACAACATCTCGTTTCGCTTTCCCGATCACGAAAACATCGGCATCCTGGGGCTCAACGGCGCCGGGAAGTCCACCTTGCTGCGCATTATCGGACAAATTGAATCTCCCGATGCTGGCGAGGTCCGCCACTACGGGCGGGTGTCGTGGCCCATCGGCTTTCGCGGCGGATTTGCCGGCTCGCTCACCGCCGAAGAAAACTGCCGTTTCGTCGCCCGCATCTACAACGAAGACATCGACCGTGTCATCGATTTCACCCGCGATTTTGCCGAGCTCGGCCGCCATTTCTTTTTGCCGGTGGGCACCTATTCATCGGGCATGAAAGCGCGCCTGGCCTTTGGCCTCAGCATGGCCATCAACTTCAACGTCTACCTCATTGATGAAGTCACCGAAGTCGGCGATAACGTGTTTAAGCGAAAGAGCCGCAAAGTCTTTGAGGAGCGCAGCAGCCGCTCATCGCTCATCATGGTGTCGCACAACATGAAGACCATCCGCACCTATTGCTCGCGTTGCGCCATCTTAACCAAGGGTTCGCTGCAGCTCTTCGACTCCGTCGACGAAGCGGAGCGCATTTACAAGGCACTGTAATATGACAAACGATAACCAGGTCGACACCTCCCCCAAGGCTCCCGCCCCCAAGCCCGATGCCACCAAGGCCCCCGCGCCAAAGCCCGATGCCACCAAGGCCCCCGCGCCAAAGCCCGATGCCACCAAGGCCCCCAAAGCCACGGGAACCTCCGCACCGCGCTCCTCCTCCCCCGGTGGCGCCACTGCCAAACCCAGCCCCAGCCTGAAAAAGAAAGTCGCGCAAAAAAAGAAAGCCGCCAAACAAGCGGCCATCTTAAAAAAGACCGCTGACGTCATTCCCCAAAACTACATGGAAGAAGCCCGGGCTCGCCGCCGCAAGCAATCCATCAGCCTGGCCCGGCGTTTTGCCGCGCTCGTGGTGTTGCCCACCTTGATCGCCGCCGCCTACTACGCATTTTGGGCGAGCGATATCTACCAGTCCACGGCGGTGTTCCACATTCAGTCATCCGACATCCGCACCGCCACCGGCATCGAATCCATGCTCGGCACCTTCGGCGGTGGGAGCGCCTCCAAGGACGCCATGTTGGTGCAGGGATTTATCTTGTCGCGCGACATGCTGCGAAAGCTCGACAAGGAGCACAACCTGATTGCCCACTACCAACAACGGCAATGGGACGTCATCTCCCGGCTCAAAACCAACGCCAGTTTCGAAGAGGCCTTTGCCTACTACCTAAAGGTCGTCGAGGCCAAGTACGACAATACCTCAGCGGGGCTCACCCTTTCGGTGAAGAGCTACGCCCCCAAAATGTCCCATGCGGTGGCCAACTCGATCCTGGAGCACAGCGAAGAAACCATCAACCGCTTCTCAGAGCGCATCCGCAACGATCAAGTGGCCTTTGCCGAGCAATCCGTCGACAAGGCCGAGGCCCGGTTGCGCGCCGCACAACAAGCCATTGTCCGGTTGCAACAAAAAGAGGCCGACTTCTCTCCCGACCGCTCCGCGGCGACGCTCATCTCCGTTAAAAGCCAACTCGAGGCCGAGCTCGCCAAGGTGCGCACCGAGTTAAACTCCCTGCGCGGCATCATGGCCCCCACCGCCCCCAAGGTCCTCGAGCTCTCCCGGCGGGCCCAATCCCTCCAGGTACAAATCAAGCAAGAGAACAAACGCCTCCTGGGCTCCGACGAGAGCGGCTTAGGCGCGAGCATCATTGAGTTTGAAACCGCCATGGTCGAAAAGGGCTTCGCCGAAAAAGAGTACACCACCGCCATGGCATCGGTGGAGATGGCGCGCTTAGAAGCCATGAAGCAAAGCCGCTACTTGGTCACCGTCGCCACCCCCACAGTCCCCGACGAGGCCACCTACCCCTCTCGCATTTTGGGGACCCTCACGTTCTTCCTCATCGTCCTCGCCCTGTTCGGCATCGGCTCCCTGCTCATCGCCGCCACCCGCGAACACGCCCGCATTTAGCCGCTCGCAAACCCACCAACATTCCGCGACGGCAATTACTCAGGCGGCAACTGCGATGCGTGCACCAGCACCATATCGCCGATGTTACAGGACAAACGCCCGGCCACCACATCGCACTTAACGCACAGCAAAAACCAGATGGGCGCCGCCACATCGTCGAGGGTTTCGAAATTGCCCTGCCCCTTGGCGATGATCAAATCCGCCGCGTGAAAGGCGTGCAAAAAGGCGTCGGAAGCGCGGTACAGCGGAACGCCCGGATCGGCACATCCCGTCGTTATCACCGTCGACACCTCCGGCATGCCCACCAGTTGGGCATCCGCCAAGAGCGCGTCATTCAACACCGGTGCCGAGCGAACCGCCACCGTAACGCGGCCGCGGGGGAGCTGTTCGACCAACAGGCGATCGGCCACAATTTCGCCGGCGTTGTCGCAGATGTACAAAATGCGCTGGGCCTGGGCACACTGCGCCGCAAACACAGAAAGCGGATCGCTTTGAAACCCGCGCACCGTTGCGTTGAGCGAATCCTCCAACAAGCCCTGCAATGGCGCCGTGTCTTTGAGACCGCCCGGGGCACCAAAGTCGATCATGTTGGCGGCGATACAAAGGCGCGTCGCAGTGGCGATGGGGTCTTTCGACTGGATCACGCGGTCGCGCAAGGCGGGGAACATCTGCAACATGGCGGTGTTGGCCTGTTCCTTTTCGCGGGCATACGGATCGGACAAGCCCAGGTGCTGCGACATCATCCGGTGAAATTCTCCCCCCAATTCCGGCGGCATACCATCAGCGGAAAAATTTCTTATGAGCTCTTGTGCTTCGGTGAAAATTTTTGCGCTCAGTGCGGGATCATCGGTGAAGCGCTGCGGCGAGCGCTGGGCCTGTTGCAACATGCATTGCCGACATTCGGAGCGTATTTTCATCGCGTGTCTACCTCATCCCCCGCATCCCGCGCCACCCTACGGCATCCATCCCCGAGCAGCAAGACCACTCCCTGCTAGATTTCCCGCGGGTCTGCTGCCATAATGCCGCCATGAAATCCCATGCACAATCCACCTACCGCACGCGCATTTCACCGTTGCACATCGTCATCCAACTCATCGCCCTAGGTGGCCTCATCGCCGCATGGAACGCGGGCCAAATCGCCATCGCCGCCTGTTGTGCGCTCCTCATCGTCTTCACCATCGCCGTCTTGCCGCGCCTCATCCGCCGCGCCGAGATGCGCTTTCAAAAACAGGCCATCCTCTGGCTCACCAGCGGACGCGCCGAGGACGTCATTGCCCTGGCCCGTCGGCAAATTTTGCTGCAGCTCTTCGGTGCCACCGCACCAGTAGATGCCCGCATGGGCCTCGCGCTGTGCGAACTCGAACGCTTCGCCGAGGCCATCCCCTCGCTCGAAAACGCCCTGCCGCGCGCTCCGCAAACCGAGGCGCCAGCCCTCATCGCCGCCCTCACCCGGGCCCGCTTTGTCACAGGCGATCCCATCGGCGCCGAAAAGGCCGGCCGCACCCTGCTCGACAAATACGGCGTGCACATCGGCGAGACCGCTCTGCTCACCGCCCGCGCGCGCATCGCACAAAACAAACGCGACAACATCACCGAAAATTACATCAAGATGGCGGAGCAACACAGCCGCAGCAAAGACGAAGTCCTCATGTGCAGCCTGGTGCGCATTGAGTGGGAGCTGCTCAACAACCGGCTCAAAACCGAGCTCCCCGCCGATGCCGACAGCCGCAAGCGATTTGTGCAAGTGTGGGTTCACTACATCCGCGGACGCATCCGCGAACACCGCGGGCAAACCGACGAAGCATTAAAGGTATACGCGCGCGCCGCAGCCGCCGAAACATCGCAGCACATTTGCTTTGCCGACCTGGCCCGCGAGCGCATCAAAGCCCTGGGCAAGCCCATGCTGCAGGCCGCCAAACAAAGCGAAGACGCACCCGACAACAACAAAGCGACGGCCGACGCCTCGCAGCAAAAGCGCAAAAAGAAACGCCGCTAAACCAACACCCTTAACGAAAGAAACGCCGCTAAACAGAGGTGTCCAGCTCGGCGCGCAGGGCCGCGTCGGTGGCCAGGCATTCGTCGGCCAGGCGGGCTTTGTAGGCCACAAACCGCTCGAAGAGCGCCGCGTCAGCACCCGCCAAAATTTGCACCGCCAAGAGCGCCGCGTTGGCCGCGCCGTCGATGGCTACCGTGGCCACCGGCACGCCCTTGGGCATCTGCACAATGGCGTACAGCGCATCGACGCCCTTTAGCGCGCCACCCGAAATGGGCACGCCGATAACGGGAAGCGGGGTAAAGGCCGCCGTCACCCCGGGCAAATGCGCCGCCATCCCCGCTGCGGCAATGACGCATCCGAAGCCATTGTTCACCAATCCCGCGGCAAAGGTCTCGAGCTCTTTGGGTGCGCGGTGGGCGGAGATCACGCGCACTTCCGATGCCACATCAAACTGCTGCAGCACATCGACAGCGGCTTGGAGTTTGGGAAAATCATTGGCACTGCCCATAATCACAGCGACTTTTTTGCTCATGCGGAGGTCCTTTCTGTGCGTGCCCCGTTCGCCTTTCTGTTCACCGAAAACCTGCTGCGCGTCAAGGGATTGCGCTCCGTTTATGCCGCAATGGCTTTGCATCCGCCAGCATTTGTGGCACATAGCCCCCGTTTCTGCTGCGGCATCACGTCCGTGCGAAAAGGAGAACGCGTGCGAATATCGGTCACCGAGGCGGTCCAACGGCTGCAGTCCGGCGGCATTGTGGCCATCCCCACCGAAACCGTTTACGGCTTAGCGGCCAACGCGTTGCGCCCCCAAAGCGTCGCGCGCATTTTCGAAGCCAAGCAGCGCCCCTTTTTCGACCCGCTCATCGTTCACCTCCCCGATGCATCTGCTCTGCCAGCGCTGGTGCGCGACATACCGGTCGCCGCCGAGCGCCTCATGCAGCGCTTTTGGCCTGGGCCCCTCACCCTGGTGCTGCACAAACAAAACATCGTCCCCGACCTGGTAACCGCGGGCCTCCCCACAGTGGCGGTGCGCGTCCCCAACCACCCAATGGCGCTAGAGATTCTCTCTCAATGCGGCTGCCCCTTGGCGGCGCCCAGCGCCAATCTCTTCGGACGCATCAGCCCCACCTGTGCCGACGACGTGCTGGCGCAACTGGGCAAACGCATCGACGGCGTGGTGGACGGCGGTCCCTCCGGGGTGGGGGTGGAGTCCACCATTGTCGATCTCACCGGAACGCAACCCACGCTGCTGCGCCCCGGCGGCATTGCCAAGGAGGACATCGAAGCCCTCATCGGACCACTCGCCCAGCCCAGCGACACCGACACCGCAGCGCACGCCCCCCTGCGCGCACCGGGGACCAGCCCGCGCCACTACGCACCCCTCACCCCCTTTGCCGACCGGCACACCCTCCCCCCAATGCCCAACCGACGCGTGGGGCTCATCGCCTTTGGCAGCAACACCAAAACGCCCCGCACGGGATTCGCCGAAATCTACAATCTCTCCGACATGGGCAACCTGCGCGAAGCGGCCACGCGCCTCTATCCCGCCCTGCACCACATGGACAAAGCGGGGCTGGACGCCTGGACTTACGAGCCCATTCCCCAAACGGGTCTGGGCCTCGCCATCAACGATCGCCTGCAACGCGCCGCAACGCGAAACGACGACGACCGCTCCTGAGCGCTGACGCGGCTTCCGTGACCACGGCCTCGGGGGCAAAACCAACCGGTTGATAAAAAGAAGTGCGTGGAGGCGAGGGGATTAGGTGAGCTCTTCGAATTCGTCCTTGCCGACGCCGCAGAGGGGGCAAGTCCAATCTTCGGGGATATCTTCAAAGCGGGTGCCCGGTGCCACACCGGAGTCCGGATGTCCTTTTTCCTCGTCGTAAACCCAACCACAGGCAATGCATTCCCAGCGTTTCATTGTTTTTCTCCTTTGTTGTCAAAAGTATTTGGGTGGAAAGATTGTAGTGCTGTTTTTTGAGAAGACAACTCTTTGCCGCCACGACAAGCAAAAACGATACTACGCGGCGAGATCGGAGAGTTGTTGCTGCAATTTGGCCATGGCGCGTTTTTCGAGTTGGGCGACGCGCTGCTTGGAGACCCCCATCTGATCGCCAATTTCTTTGAGTTGCTTGGGGGACTCGCTCAAGTAACGCTGCGCGATGATGCTCTGCTCGCGGGGATCAAGGTGCGTCAGGGCCTCGTGCAAGCGCGCGCTCAGCTCGGCCTCCGCCTCCATGTCCGCCAACAAGTCCTCTTGGTTTTTCTCTGGACTCGGCATCACTTCGGCCAACGAAAGTCCGGTGGCGCCTGCCGGTGCGTCCAGCGAAGCATCGGGAATGCCGAGGTGCGCACTCATCTCCTGGGCTTCGTTGCGGGTAACGCCAAACTCTTCGGCGGCGGCGTCCAGGGCCTCATCTGCGCTGATGCCCGTGCTGGCGATGAGGCGGCTCGTGTACTGGCGCAATTTGAAAAACAATTTGCGGTGCGCCCGCGAAGTGCCGACGCGGATCATGCGCGTGGTGCTCATGAGAAAGTTGTGAATGTACGAGCGAATCCAAAACACCGAATAAGAGATAAGGCGATAGCCTTTGTCGGGATCGAAGCGCTTCACCGCCTGCATGAGGCCGATGCTGCCTTCTTGAATCAGGTCGAGGATGCGCGCGCCATATCCGCCGTATTCCGAGGCAACTTTCACCACGAAACGCAAATTGGACGTCACCAGTGTGTGTGCGGCGTTCACGTCTCCTTCGTCGCGCCACTTCCGCGCCAATCGCAATTCTTCCTCCTGGGTGAGCAGGGGATACTGGCGAATTTGCGCGAGGTAGCGGTCTAGATCAGTTGTAACCGAAAGTGTTCTCGTGTAGGTCATTTCCTTATACACCTCCCATAAATCGTTACCAAAGTAAGCATCGAGAAAGCAAAGTCAAGTTGGTGGCTTTGGTCAGGACAAATGCGGGGAGAAGAGGGGACCCGGCGGGGGCTCGGTCGGTGGATGCGCCGAATGATGCAGGGGCAACTCGATAACGAACCGCGCGCCAATGTCGCTGTCAACGGGCTCGACAGAGAAGCGCCCCCGGTGTTTGTCGACGATGATGAAGTAGGAAATGGCGAGCCCAAGCCCCGTGCCCTGCCCCACGGGTCTGGTGGTAAAAAACGGCTCAAAAATGCGGTTTTGCAGCGCCTCGGGAATGCCAGGGCCGTCGTCCTCAACTTCGATGCGCGCGCCAAAATCCGTCTGGCGCAGCCGCAGGGTGATGCTGCCGGAGCCGTGGGCTTTGGCGATGGCATAGGCGGCGTTTTTGAGCAAGTTGAGCACGACCACCTGCACGTCACCTGCGCGACAGGGCACCAGCGGCATGTCGGGCGCAAAGTCACGGACGATTTCGTACTTTTTAAAATCGTACTGCATGTCGGTGCTGAAATCGGTGGAGAGCAACAGCAACGTGTCTTCGAGTAGGGTTGCGAGATCCGCGTCTTCGAAGGCCTCGGTGCCTTGGCGGGCAAAGCCCAGGATTTGTTTCACCAAGGCGGCGGCGCGCTTTCCCGATGAAACGATCGCCTCAAGCAAGACGTCGATTTTGCGCGATGCGAGCCACTTTTGCACCAGATCGAGATCGAGTTGCATCGCCGCAGCGCTTTGGCGCTCTTTGTCATCGGGGTGCAACAAGCGGTTCTCCATCACCTGCGCCCCCTGCAAAATGCCCGCCAGCGGATTGTTGATCTCGTGGGCCATGCCCGCTGCCAAGCTGCCGACGGACATCATTTTTTCGGTTTGCACCAGCATGGCTTCGAGGCGCGCATATTCGGTGACATCATCGATTTTAACGACGGTGCCCGGGGCGCGCTCGTCGAGCAATGGAAACACCCACAGGTCGACGAGCTGTTCGTCGTTGTTCACGATGAGGCGCTGCTTCCGCTCGATGAGGGCGCGGTTTTCGCGGCGTGCCCGTTCGGCCATGGGCTGCCAATCCACCCAAGTCGGCAATACGTCGGAGAGCTGTCGCCCCACCAACTGTGCGATGGGTTCGCCCAGGGCCGCGGCGGCAGCGGTGTTGCCACCGGTGATACGGTGGTCGACATCGAGGGTGACCAAAATGGAGGGGATGGCATCGATAATGCTGCGCAGATGATTGCGCAAAGAAGAGAGTTCGCGCTCCATTCGCTTGCGTTCGGTGATGTCGCGCCCTTCGCTGATGAGCATCGTGATGGTGCCGCGGTGATCCCTGACCGGTTTGATGGAGAAGTCGATGTCGAGCTGCGTACCGATGGTTTGCGGGTAAATATTTTCGAAGCGGATGAACTCGCCCTTTGCGGCCCGTCCTGTCGCATCGCGGATGTGCGCTTGCATCTCTTTGGTGTGATCCCACCACGGGGTGTCCCAAAACGGGCGGCCGACAATCTCGTTTTTGGAGAGCGTGAGAAAGCGCATGGCCGCTTCGTTGGCGTCGATCACGCGCCCCTGTGTGTCGAGGATGGCCATCAACTGAAAGACTTGGTTAAAAACGGCTTCGATTTTGAGGGCGCTCTGGTGTTGGGCGCTTTGGTCGGCAGCGCGGCGCCGAACGGCCACGATGGCCACGAACAGCAGCGTGATCAGGGAAACCGAGACCGCGACAAAACCCGTCAGGCTGGTGCGCTGAAAGGAGCGAAGGGGCACGAGCTGCTCGGCGGGATACATCACCACCAGCTTCCATCCCAATTGCGGCATGTTGCGCACGGCGACACGGCGCAGAGAGCCCTCAATGTTTTGGATGCTGTTTTCGAAGGAGAGCGGGAGCTTGGACAGTGGCTCGTCGGCGAATTGCCGGCTCTCCCGCAACAGCTCAACTGGCAGCATGCGCCCCTTGTCGACAACGCGAAACAACCACTCCGGCTGGTTGCTGGCAAACACGGCCCCCTCGGGCGTAATGAGAAAAATCGGGCTGTCCAGCAATTGCTGCATTTCCGCTTCGATGGGCGCGATGGACATTTTGATGACAGCCACCCCCTCCGGGGCTTGGGTTTGAATGCCCTTAATCGGATGACTGAAATACAGGCCACGCTCCAAAGTCGTCACCCCCAAGGCCGGGTACAGCGCCGCCACGCCGCGCAGGGCTTCTTTGAAATAGGGGCGAAAGGCATAGTTGTGGCCAAACAGCGTTTGGTCGCCGTCGTAGACGCTGGATTCGATGACCGTGCCTTCTTTGTTCATCAAGTAAACCACCGAGGCATCGGAGATCGCGCGGATGGTGTCGACGATGTGGCCCGCAGAGCGATCGACCATTGCGGTGTCGCTGGCAATGGTGCGTCGCACCCCCCAGTTGCGGCTCAGTATCTCGACCGATTTTTGGTTGGCGCCGATGTAGTGATTGATTTTTAAGTGGATTTTATCGAGCTCGGACTGCTGTTGTAGGCGCGTATTTTCCTCGCGCATCTGATGGGCAAAAGACGCGGTGGACAGCGCGATGGCGCCTAGGGCCAACAGCCAAAGACCGAACAATAACCACAGGGTGCGTTTTTTGATCTGTGAGAACATGGGGTGCTTCGCGTCCTTTGAAACCGGTGCGTACAAAGATAGCCTCATTCCCATGTGGCTTCAACGCCCAACGCGTAAAGGCGGGCGCGAAAAGTCCGTGCACTGCTGCGCAAAAACGGGTATCTCCCACAGGGCGAGTTGACTGTATATAGATAAGATCAATACGAGAGGGCCCATGCCATTCAATTTTACGACGCCAAATGTTGTCTTGTTGCGCCGCGCTACCATTGCCGCAGCGCTCTTTTGCATCGCTGTTCTGCTGACCGCCTGCCTCCACCAAGCCAACCGCTGGACGGGCAGCCCCGGAATCCTCCTCGACCCCACGCCCGACGGCATCCAAATCTACCGGATCGTCCCCCAACAACAGCGCGGCACCGGCACCCTGCAAGAGGGCGATATGCTCATCGCGGTCAACGGCACCCCAGTGGCCAATCTCTCCGTTAGCGAAATACACCAATTGCTCCGGGGCCCGGTGGGCGGCACCGTCGATGTCGCCATCCAGCGCGGCGACACCTGGCTGGCCCTGCGCCTGGAGCGCATCATGCTCGAAAACCCGCAGCGCCGCACCCTCTGGGTCACCGCGTTGCCCTCGCCCGTTCCGGCGGCCTTTGCCTCCCCAATTGCCGCGCCCACCGACACCGATAACGCCGACACCGATGACGCCGACACCGATAACGCCGACACCGATAACGCCGACACCGATGACGCCGACACCGATGACGCCGACACCGATAACGCCGAAGCCGCAGGCGAAGACACGGACACGGCCTCATGAAACCCACATCG